>Ga0163144_10000471_pt1 | contig 93581 bp, 84 predicted proteins | sample OliLak19BULKMAT1_FD_123175 | JGI IMG/M metagenome (GOLD analysis project Ga0163144, IMG submission 123175) | Freshwater microbial mat bacterial communities from Lake Vanda, McMurdo Dry Valleys, Antarctica - Oligotrophic Lake LV.19.BULKMAT1 | ecosystem: Environmental > Aquatic > Freshwater >...
ACAATCCGCACCGGCGGCATTCGGCCCTTGGCAACCGGTCGCCCATGCACTACGAGCGGATCATGTCAGAGGCGGCGTGAACCCCCAATACGCCACCTCTCCGCGAAAGCGGGTGAACTCCAGATGCACCCCGATGCCGCATTGTTCGGGCAGCACCGGGGGTCGATCGTCTTCGCAATGGGCCCGTCGAATGCCCGCACCGGTGACAGGACCTCGCTGCAGCCCCAAATGACGGCCCCACTCGCAACCACTCCGAGGAGCCTTGCTACGGGAGATTTCAGCACGATCCACCTTGCCTCGGGGGAGGTGGCCCCGACGGTAACACACAACTGTCAACCAATCATCAACCGTCGCGGAACGGTTTGGATCAGCCGGTGGACGTGGCAGAGTACCATCCGACCGGCCCCAATACCGGTGACTCGGGTCACCAACGCCCCCAGCTCAACCAATCCCGGATCCCCCCGCGCCCCGCTACATTCCGCCCAACCCCCAACGGATCGCCCCATGCCCCACCCCGTCATCACCGCCGCTGTACGCACGCCCGTGGGCCGGGCCGGCGGTGCGCTGTCGGAGATCCGCCCCGACGACCTGGCCGCCGTGGCGCTCCGGGGCCTGCTCGATCGATCCGCCCTCCCCGCCGCCCGGATCGAAGACGTGATCTTCGGCTGCGCCAACCAGGCCGGCGAGGACAACCGGAATGTGGCCCGGATGGCGGCACTGCTGGCCGGCCTCCCCATCGAGATCCCCGGGCAGACCATCAACCGGCTGTGCGGCTCCGGCCTGCAGGCGGTGATCAGCGCGGCCCACGCCCTCCGCGCCGGCGAGGGCGAGGTGTTCATCGCCGGCGGAGTGGAGAGCATGACCCGCGCCCCCTACGTGATGCTCAAGAGCGGCGCCGCCTGGGATCGCACCCCGCCGCCCACGGCGGACACCACCGTGGGCTGGCGCTTCATCAACCCCAAGATGCCCAGGGAATGGACCATCTCCCTGGGAGAGACCGCCGAAAAGGTGGCAGAGCGCTACGGCATCACCCGCACCGAGCAGGACGCCTTTGCGGTGGAGAGCCAGCGCCGGGCCCAGGCGGCCCTGGCCGCCGGCGTCTTTGCGGATGAGCTGGTGCCGGTGCCGGTCCCCGATGGCAAGGGCGGCAGCCGGATGTTCACCACCGACGAGCACCCCCGGCCGGACGTGACCCTGGAGCGGCTGGCCAAGATGAAACCGGCGTTCCTCAAGAACGGCACCGTCACCGCCGCCAGCTCCAGCGGCATCAACGACGGCGCCGCCGCGCTGGCCCTCATGACCGAAGCCGCCGCCAAATCGCTCGGCGCCACACCGCTGGCACGGGTCATCGCCACCGCCGTCGCCGGTGTGGACCCCAGCGTCATGGGACTCGGTCCCATCCCCGCCACCCAGAAGGCCCTCAGCCGGGCCGGCATCAAGGCGGCGGACCTGGATCTGATCGAACTCAACGAGGCCTTTGCGGCCCAGGGCCTGGCCTGCATCCGCGACCTCGACCTCGACCCGGCACGGGTCAACATCTACGGTGGGGCCATCGCCCTGGGACATCCCCTGGGCGCCAGCGGAGCCAGAATCCTGACCACTCTCGTTCACGCGCTCCGCCGCACCGGCGGCCGATACGGGCTGGCCACCATGTGCATCGGCGTCGGCCAGGGCATTGCCGTCGTGGTGGAACGGGCCGGCCCATGACCATGCCCCGGGTCCTGGCCCATCGCGGCGCCTCCGGCCACGCCCACCAGAATTCGCCGGCCGCCTTCCGGAAGGCGGTGTCCATGGGAGCGGACGGCGTGGAGCTGGACATTCACGCCACCCTCGACGGCGTGCTGCTGGTCCACCACGACGCCGGCGTCGATGGCGTCGGCGCCATCCCCGACTTGCCCTCGGCGGCCTTCGCCCACTATCTGCTCCCCAACGGGGAGCGGATTCCGACGCTGGCCCAGGCCCTCGACGTGCTGGGCGACCTTGAGGTGTGGGTCGAGGTGAAGACCCTTCCCCCGGAGTGCGATGCGTCACTCTTCGCCACGCTCGACGCCGGACCGTCGCCACGGAGCTATGCCGTCCACAGCTTCGACCACCGGATCGTGGCTCGGCTCGGCGAGCAGCGGCCCGAACTCCCCCGGGGTGTGCTGCTCGCCGCCTACCTGATGGACACCCTCCCCGCCCTGCACGCCGCCGGCGCCGATACGCTGTGGATGGAGACCAGCCTGATCGACGCGGCGCTGGTCACCCTGATTCACGAGGATGGCGCCCGGCTCACCGCCTGGACCGCGAACGAACCGGCGGAGATCCGGCGACTGGTCGGCCTGGGCGTGGATACGATCTGCGGCAACTACCCCGACCGGATCCGCGAGGCGCTCGCGCAGACGGCGGCGGACGGCTAGTTTCCGCTCCCCGGTCACTCCCGGCCGGACGTTGACTTCTCACCTACTGATGGTCTCGCGTGACACCAATCCTGTCCTGGCCGGTCCTCGCCCGCGTGCGACGGCGCTCCCTGCTCCTCCTCCCGATCCTGTTGCTGCGGCCCCCCTTCCCTGTGTGTGCCCAGGGGACCGGCCCCATCGCCTTCGAGCAGTTCACCCTGGCCAATGGGCTGCAGGTGGTCTTCGCGCCGGATCGGGTGAGTCAGGCGGTGGCGGTGGAGATCTGGTACGAGGCGGGGGCCCGCACCGTGCCGCGCGCCAAGGCGGGGCTGGCCCGGCTGTTCGAGCGGCTGATGTTCGCCGGCACGACCCACGTGGCCCCAGGAGCGCACGGCGCGGTGATCGCCGATCTCGGCGGGCAGAGCACCGCGGAGGTCTCCGAGGAAGTGACCCGCTTCGGGACGACGGTGCCGGCCGAACGCTTGAACCTGGCGCTCTGGCTGGAGGCGGAGCGCATGCAGGCCCTGGCCATCAACGACAGCTCGGTGGGCCAGGCGAAGCTGGCCCTGCTGGAAGACCTGCGGGACCGGCTCAACCGTGAGCCCTACACCGGCGCGCTGCTGGCCGGCGTCAGCGCGCTGTACGATTCGACCACCTGCGCGGGCTACGCCCAGCCGGCCATCGGCTACGCCGGCACGATCACCGGCATCCAGACCGAGGACGTGCGGCGGTTCTACTTGCAGCACTACGGCCCAGCGGCCGCCCGGCTGGTCATCTCGGGGAGCTTCGAGCCCACGGACGCCCGGCGCCTGGTGATGGAGTACTTCAACGAGATTCCGCGCGGCACCACCGCGCCGGTGCCCACCTGCACCGGCGCCGCACCGGCCGCCGGCACCCGCCGGAGCGTGACCGACCGCCTGGCACGACGCGCCGCCGTGGCGCTGGTCTACCGGCTTCCTCCCCACGACCATCCCGACAGCCCCGCGCTGGAGCTGCTCGGCATCCTCCTGGCGGAGGGTCCCAACGCCCGGCTGAGCATCGCGCTCCCTGGCGCCGTGGCCACCCAGGGAGGAATCGTGGGCGACCGGCGCGGACCGGGTGCGTTCCTGCTCTTCGCGGTGGCCGCCAGCGGGGTCAGCACCGACTCCCTGACCGCCCGGCTGGCGGCCGCGGCGGCCTGGGCCGGCGGAGACGGCCTCACCGAGACGGACCTCCGCGACGCCAAGTCCATCTACCGGGCCACCGCGGTGAGCGGTCGGGAACGCGCCGAGGACATCGCGGCGGCGTTGCAGCATGCGGCGACGTTCCATGGCAATCTCGCCACGATCAACGAGGAGCCCGACCGGGTGCTGGCGGTGACGCTGGAGGACCTGCGCCGGGTGGCGCGCACCTGGCTGATCCCGCAGAACGCCAGCACCCTGGTGATCACGCCGGAGGCCGCCTCATGAGCCGCCCGCTCCTGATCGCGTGCCTGACATCGCTCCCGGCGGCCGGGCTGGCGCAGCAGGCCCCGGTGACGCCGCCGGCGCCGGCGCCGCTGGCCGCACCCGCGTATCCCGCCCCGCAAGAGGCGCTACTGCCTAACGGGATGCGCCTCATCGTCCTGAGCCTGCCTCGGCAACCGCTCCTGTCGCTGACGCTCACCGTCCCGGCCGGTTCGGCGTTCGATCCCGCCGACCACGAAGGCACCGCCGACCTGATGGCGGGGCTGCTGCCCAAGGGGGCCGGCAATCGCACCGCTGCCGACCTCGAACGACTGGTTGAACAGTCGGGCGCCTCCCTCAGCGCCTCGGCCGATCCCGACGCGCTGACCCTGCACGGCGATTTCCTCTCCGACCACGCCGCCCTGGCCATCGGCCTGTTCGCCGACATGATCGTCCGTCCGACCTTCGCCGAGTCGGAGGTCGATTCACTGAAACAGCGGACGGTGGCGGCGTTGCAGGAGGGCCTGGAGGATCCCGGCAATCTGGGCGCCCGCATCTTCCTGCTGGCCACCTATCGCAAGCACCCGTATGCCCGGCGCCCCACGCCGCAGTCGGTCGCGGCCCTGACCCGGGCCGACGTGCAGGCCTTTCACCGGGCCCGGGTCCGTCCCGCCAGCGCGACGCTGACTCTGGCCGGCAACATCACCCTGGCGGAGGCGCGCCGCCTGACGATCCTCGCCTTTGGCGGCTGGAAGGGGCTCCGCCCAGCCGGGCTCGCGGCGGTCCCGCTGGGGCCGCTGCCCAATGGGATCGTGCTGGTGCACAAGGGCGGCGCGACCGAGGCCAGCGTCATCATCGGCGGGCCGACCTTCGCGGCCGGCGATTCGGGCTACTACGCCGCCATGGTGCTCGACCGGATCCTGGGCGATCCGCGGAGCGGACGCCTGGCCCGCACGCTGGCCGGGGAAAAGGGATGGGCCCGGATTGCCGGCTCGTCGCTGCTCCGGACCAGCCGCCTGGGCCTGTTCCAGGCGTCCGCCGTGGTGCCGACCGAGGCCGCCGATTCGGCGGTGCGGGAGATCCTGGCACAGTTTGCCACGCTGCGCACCGACCTGGTCCCTGCGCGAGAACTGGAGCGGGCCCGGGATGGCGTAGCCGGCACCTTTGCCCTGGAGCAGCAGACCGCGGCGCAACTGAGCGCCAGCACCGGGCTGACCCGTTCCCTGGGGCTGCCGGCGACGTACCTCTCGACCTTCCGGCGGCGCATCACCGGCATCACCGCCGCCCAGGTGCGTGCCACGGCTCGGCGGGTGGTGCCGGAGAACAGCACGGCCATCGTGGTGGTCGGCGACGGAGCCCGGCTGTACCGGGCGCTGGCCGCGCTCCGCCCGACCCAGCTCTTCGCCGCCGATGGCCGTCCCCTCCGCCCCGAGGACGTGGAGCCTCGACAGGTCCCGCTTACGATCAGCGCCGCCGGCGCGACGGCGCGGACCGACTCGATGGTGATCGTCGCGCAGGGAGTATCGGTGGGCCTGCAGGTCAGCGAGGTGGCCCGCGCGGGGGACAGCGTGGTCTATACCGAACGCACCTCGATCGGCACGGCGATCTCCCAGCGCACCACCGTGGTGTTCGACACCGCCGGCCGCATGCGCTCGCTCACCCAGAACGGCAAGGTGCGGGAGCAGGAGACCCGGATCGTGCTGCGCTACGCCGGCGGCCGGGTGCAGGGCGACGCGCAGGTGGTCGGCGCCCAGGGCCCGCAGCGCTTCACGGTGGACACGGCGGTGAGCGCCGCCATCATCGACGACAACGCCATCCAGGCGGTGCTCCCCTACCTCCAGTGGGGCCTCAACCAGGAGTGGCAGTTCGAGGTCTTTGCCTCCGGAGAAAACCAGTCGCGGACCATGACCCTGACCAGCGCCGACATTGTGCGGGTCAACGTCCCCGCCGGGCAGTTCGAGGCCTACCGCGCCGACCTGCATGGCGCATCGCAGCCGGTGTCGTTCTATGTGACCACTGCCGCACCGCACCGGATCGTGCGGGTGGCGCTGAGCGGGTCTCCGATCGAGTTCATGGCCATCAATCCCTGAGTCCCCAGCCGAGGACCGTTGCCGTGGCACCAGTTCCTTCGTGGGTTCGCAGTGTACCCCGCGCCTGCCTGGCGGTGAGCCTCTCCGCCTGCGCGGCCGGTTCTTCGTCGGTCACCTCCACCGGTGTGGCGCCGTCCTCCAGGGAGCCGGTCCAGAGCTGGGACCAGCCCCAGTATCCGTCGACATATAAGAGGAAAGCGGAGGGGCCGGTCTTCATCCGCAATGCGACGGTGATGACCGCCGCCGGCCCCGAACTCCGGAACGCCTCGGTCTCCATTCGGGACGGGAAGATCGTGGCGGTCGGCCCCGACCTCACCGCTCCCGCGGATGCCACGCTGATCGACGGAACCGGGAAGTTCGTCACGCCGGGCCTGATCGACAGCCACAGCCACCTGGGCGTCTACGCGGCGCCGGGGACCTTCGCGGAATCCGATGGCAACGAGGCCACCAATCCCGTCACCGCGGAGGTGTGGGCCGAGCATTCGTTCTGGCCCCAGGATCCGCAGATTCCGCTGGCCATCGCGGGTGGCGTCACCGTCATCCAGGTGCTGCCGGGCTCGGCCAACCTGATCGGGGGGCGCTCGGTCACGATCCGGCTGGTGCCGGCGCGCACCGTGCAGGAGATGAAGTTCCCGGGCGCGCCGTACGGACTCAAGATGGCCTGCGGCGAGAATCCCAAGCGCGTGTACCAGAGCAAAGGCCCATCCACCCGCATGGGGAACGTGGCGGGGTATCGGCGAGCATGGATCGAGGCGGCCCGGTACCGCCAGCGGTGGGACAAGTGGCTGTCCAACCGGCGCGGGGACCCGCCCGAGCGCGACCTCCGGCTGGAGAGCCTGGCGGAGGTGCTCCGCGGCCACATCCTGGTCCACAATCACTGCTATCGCGCCGACGAGATGGCTGTCATGCTCGACATCGCGCGGGAGTTCGGCTACCGGATCCGCTCGTTCCATCATGTGGTCGAGGGCTACAAGGTCGCGGACCTGCTGGCGGCCGCCGGCACCGCGGCCTCGGTCTGGTCCGACTGGTGGGGGTTCAAGATGGAGTCGTTCGACGGGATTCCCGAGAATGCCGCGCTCATCCAGCAGGCGGGCGCCCGGCCGATCATCCACTCGGACAGCCCGGAAGGAATCCAACGCCTCAACCAGGAGGCCGCCAAGGCGATGTACAGCGGCATCCGGGCGGGCATTCCCATCACCCGCGAGCAGGCGATCCGCTGGATCACCGCCAACCCGGCGTGGGCGCTGGGCATCGACAGCCTGACCGGGACACTGGAGCCCGGCAAGCAGGCCGACGTGGTAGTCTGGTCCGGCGATCCCTTCTCGGTGTATTCGCGGGCCGAGCAGGTCTTCAACGACGGCTGGCTGGTGTACGACCGAAACGATCCGGCCCGCCAGCCGCAGACCGACTTCAACCTGGGCCAGACCGCGCCGGGGGTGGGAAAGTGAACCCGGCGATTGGGCGATTCGGCGCGCCCGGCGCGAATCGGTCATGGCGGCTGGCGACCCTGCTTGCCCTGATGACGGGCGCCGTCCCGGCCAGCGGTCTCGCCGCCCAGACCATCGCGATCACCGGCGCCACGATCTACCCGGTGAGCGGCCCACGGATCGACCAGGGCACCATCGTGGTCCGGGACGGGCGCATCTTGGCCGTGGGCGCGGGTGTGGCCATTCCCGCCGGTGCCCGGGTCATCCAGGCTCAGGGCAAGGTCGTCACGCCGGGCCTCATCCACTCTGAGAGCGCGCTCGGGCTCGGCGTGGGCCGGTCACTGGCAGAGGAGACGGACGAGGAATACACCGCCGTCGGCGGGACCAGCGACGGGGAGCAGAGCGGCGACATCAACGCCGCGTTCAACGTGTCGGCCGGGATGGATGCCAACGCGGTGAACATTCCGATCGCCAGGATGGGCGGGATCACCACGGCGCTGGCCATGCCGACCAACGGGCTGATCGCCGGTCAGGGGATCGCCATCCGGCTGCTGGGCGGCACCCTCGATGACATCCTGGTCCGCTCCCCCGTGGTGATGGTCGCGGACCTGAGCGACCGGACCAGGAGCGCGGGCGGTGGCAGCCGAGCCGGCGCGCTGGCCCGGCTCCGGCAGGTGCTGCTGGATGCCCAGACCCTCCGCCGGCGCCGTGGCGACTTCGACCAGAACCGGATTCAGCCGCTCAGCGCCCCGGCCGAACAGCTCGAGGCGCTCTATCCCGTCCTGGACGGGCAGCTGCCGCTCTACATCCGGGCTCGGCGCCAGAGCGACATCGAGAACGCCATCAAGCTCGGCCGTGACTTCGGCATCCGGGTGATCCTCAGGAGCGCCGCGGAGGCGTGGCGGGTGGCGCCCGAACTGGCCCGCGCCGGCGTGCCGGTGGTGGTGGATACCCGCGACAACGTCCCGTCCTTCGACGGACTGCGGGCGCGGTCCGACAACGCCACCCTGCTCAAGGCCGCCGGTGTCACGGTGATCCTGGCCGGACAGGATCCCGGCGGCCAGATGAACCTGCGATTCGAGGCGGGCCACGCGGTGCGGAACGGCATGCGCTGGGACGACGCCCTGGAGGCGATCACCCTGGCGCCGGCGCGGGCGTTCGGACTGATGGATCGGGGATCACTGGAGCCGGGCAAGGTCGCCGACCTGGTGCTGTGGAGCGGCGATCCGCTGGATTTTGCGGCGGGAGCGGAACTGGTGCTGATCGGAGGCCAGGAGGCCCCGCTGACCAACCGGATGACTGAGCTGCGGGAGCGGTATCGGACGTTGCCGCCGCGGTACTAGGCGGTTGGGCGGGAAGGGACCGCGCACGCTTGCCTGCATCCCTTCCCTCCCCGCGCGTAGGCCCCTACTTCACTTCCGCTTCCGCCGTCTGGGCGGTTTCGGCGGACTCCGGGGTCGGCCCCGGGGTCTCGCTTACGGTGACCGCGTCGGGCCGGGTGGCGGCGATGGCGCGTTCGATCCGCTCCAGATTCTCGTTGGCCGAATCGATCCGCCGGAGCCAGGCGTCGATTTCCAGGGCATCCACCGCGGTGCCCTTTTCCTTGCGATGGACCAGGTACCCGAGCTGGCGGGCAGATTCGTCCCGCTGGCGCTGCACCCGGAAGCGCTCCAGCTGCAGCCGGCCCTCGTCGAGTGCGTTCTGGGCCCGCTTGCCGAAGCCGTCAAGCTCCTGATTGAGCCGGTCGAAGAGTCCCGCCATGTGATCCTCGGTGCTGTGGGGTAGGACCAATCTAACGTGGGAACCGGCGCGGCTGTTTCAGAATGTAAAAGCGGCCGAGCAGATGCTCGGCCGCCTGGTGTCTGCAGGGCTGGAGTCCGGCTGGGTCAGCTCCCGCTGGCCTCGAGGGGATACACCGAGATCTTCATCCGCTTCTTGTCCTTGTGCTCGAACTTGACCACGCCGTCCGCCATGGCGAACAGGGTGTCGTCGTTGCCACGGCCGACATTCTTGCCCGGGTGGAACTTGGTGCCCCGCTGCCGGACCAGGATGTTGCCCGCGGCGACCCGCTCGCCGCCGTAGTGCTTGACGCCGAGGTACTGCGGATTGGAATCGCGGCCGTTGCGGCTGGAGCCGACGCCTTTTTTATGAGCCATGGGTCCTCACCCGACCTTTACATCGGTGATGCGCACTTCGGTGTATTTCTGCCGGTGGCCGGTCTTCCGGCGGTAGTTCTTCCGGCGCTTGAACTTCCAGACGTAGATCTTGTCCGCCTTGATCAGGCCGACCACCTCGGCGGTGACCTTGGCGCCCTTCACCAGGGGGGTGCCGGCCTTGATGGTCTCTCCATCAGAGGTGAGGAGGACCTCATCGTAGGTCAGCTTGCTGCCCGGTTCCGCATCCATCAGCGGCACCTGGAGGGTCATGCCCTTTTCCGCGCGGAACTGCTTGCCGGCGGTTCGGAAGATCGCGTACATGGCGGACTCGGTAGTCGAAAAAAAGCCAGGGTACAAGAGCCCGCAAGTATAGACGGTGAGCGGGGATATGGCAAGACCCCGGGTGGCCTAGGCCACCGCGTAGATCTCGGTCACGTCCCGGCCCCCGGGCCGGCTCATGAGGCGGAACTCGTCCACCCGCATCATGGGGTCGTCCCGCAGCTCCAGCTCCAGCCCGGTGAGCTTGCCGAGGGTGTGGATCAGCTTGGGCTCCTCCTCCAGCAGGTAGAGCGCCACCTCGGGATGGAGCCGCACGGCCAGCTGCCGCTCCCGGCGTTCCCGGCCCGCCCGGCGGAGTGAGCGTTCCAGGCGCCGAGCGACGACTTCCGGGGTGAACACCCGTGCGGTACCGCTGCAGGCGGGGCATTCGGCGGTCATGGAGTGCCACAGGGAGGGCCGCACCCGTTGCCGGGTCATCTCGATCAGGCCCAGCTCGGACACCGCGAAGGCCTTGGTCCGGGCCCGGTCCCGGCCCAGATGCGCCCGCAACTCCTGGAGCAGCCGCTCCCGGTTCGCGCGGGTCTCCATGTCGATGAAGTCGCAGACGATGATCCCACCGATGTCCCGCAGCCGGATCTGCCGGGCGATCTCCCGGGCCGCCTCGATGTTGGTCTTGAGGATGGTCTTCTCGGGATCGCGCTTGCCGGTGTAGCGGCCGGTGTTCACGTCGATCGAGACCAGCGCCTCGGTGGGCTGGATGATGATGTAGCCGCCGGTGGGCAGGTCGCAGCGGGCCTTGAACAGGTCCCGGATCTCGTTCTCGATGTCGAACTTGTCGAACACCGGGACGGTTTCGTGGTACTGGTTGACCCGGGTGAGCAGCTCGGGGTCCACCTGCTTCAGGTAGGTCTCGATCTCGTTGAACAGTTCCTTGGAGTCCACCTGCAGCGAGTCCACCTTGTCGCTGAACAGGTCGCGGATGATGCCGCGGGTCAGCGAGGTCTCCCGCTGCACCAGCGCGGGGGCCCGGACGAAGGTCTTCTTGCGGTTGATCTTGCGCCAGAGATTGAGCAGGCTTTCCACTTCCCGCTGCACGTGCTCCTCCGTGACCCCTTCGGCCACGGTGCGCACGATCATCCCGCCGGAATCCTTGGGCAGGTAGGTCGAAACCATCTCGCGGAGGCGGGAACGGAGTTCCTTGCTCTCGATCTTCCGGCTGACACCTACGCGGGACGCGTAGGGCATGTACACCAGGAAGCGGCCCGGGAGGGAGATCTGGGCGGTGACCCGGCAGCCCTTGGTGCTGATGGGCTCCTTGGTGACCTGGACGAGGAGGGTCTGGCCCTTCTTGAGGATGTCGGAGATGTCGGGGATCTGGCGGCGGGAACTAACCTCCCGCTGGCGCGGCTCGTGGGCCGGTGCTCCGTCTCCCCGGCGGCCGCCCTTGCTACGAGTCCCGCCGTTGCCGCCGTTGCCGGATTCCGGCGCGGCTACCTCGGCGGCCTCGAAGGCTTCATCGCCCTCTTCGGTATCCGGCTCTTCGTCCTCCTCGGGTTCGAGGAGGTCGGAGGCATGCAGAAAGGCGCTTTTTTCCAGCCCGATGTCAACGAAGGCGGCCTGGATCCCCGGGAGCACCGCCTCCACCTTGCCCAGATAGATGTCGCCCACGCTGCGGCGATGATCGGGGCGGTCCACCAGCAGTTCGACGAGGCGGTCGTCCTCGATTATGGCCACGCGGGTTTCCCGCTGGCTCCCGTTGATTAGAATCTCGCGCTTCACGCGTGACACCCTCGATGAGGCGGCCCGGCGCCACGGCGAATGCCCGCCCTGGCCCAGCCGACCCCAACATTAGAGAGAAAGTCCGGCGCTGGGGCGCTCGGGAGCGCCCAGCCGGCCGGAACCGCCCCGGCATCGGCGGAGTAGCCGAACGGGGCAAGGAGGCAAGGAAGTGACTATCGGAGAGCCGCCGAGCGACCCGGGTCTGGCTGGCACCCGACCCTGTTGCTGGATCGCGCTGCTGGCGGAGACTGCGAACCACGGGCGGAACGCTCGCATGGCGAGTCCGTTCCGCAAGACCTGGCGTGGCCCCACGCAGCCGTGCTCCGGTGAGGAGAACGGTCGTGACATGTTGGAGACGGGGGCCCAGCCACATCGAAGGCATAGGCCAAAGATAGGAATGACTGGGAGTTAGGGCAACGGCGGGCGGGGCCTGGGGTCCCGGGGGCCCGGGGGCCACGGCCCCGCCGCCACCGAGCGCCCCCAGTCGTTGCCGCCCAACCGCCCAATCGCCCAATCGCCCAATCGCCTACCCCACGATGTCCCCCAGAATTTGCCGAGCGATCACCATCCGCTGGATCTCGCTGGTGCCCTCGCCGATCTCGCAGACCTTGGCGTCCCGCATCATCCGCTCCACCGGATAGTCGGTGGTGTAGCCGTAGCCGCCGAAGATCTGCACCGCCTTGGTGGTGGCCCGCATGGCCAGCTCGGAACAGAAGAGCTTGGCCATGGCCGCTTCCTTCTTGAAGGGCTTGCCGTTCTGCTTGAGCCACGCGGCGTGATACATCAGGTGGGTGCCGGCCTCGATCTCCATCGCCATGTCGGCCAGCTGGAAATGCACACCCTGGAAGGAGCCGATAGGCTTGCCGAACTGCTTCCGCACCCCGGCATACCGCAGCGCCTCGTCATACGCGCCCTCGGCGATGCCGAGCGAGAGTGCCGCGATGCCGATCCGGCCGCCGTCGAGGGTCTTGAGGAAGTTGATGAAGCCGTGCCCCGCCTTGCCCAGCAGGTTTTCCTTGGGGACCTTCGCGTCCTCGAAGATCAGCTCGCGCGTGTCGCTGGCGCGCCACCCCATCTTGTCTTCCTTCTTGCCGGCCCGGAATCCGGGGGTCTTGGGCAGGCTGCCGTCGTGGCCGACGCCCACCTCACGGCACAACGCGAGATCGCAGGTTTCCTTGGTCAGGATGAAGCTGGTGATCCCCTTGTTGCCCTTGCCCGGTTCGGTCCGGGCGGTGACCACGAAGATCTCCCCCACGCCGGCGTGGGTGATGAACACCTTGGAGCCGTTAAGCAGGTAGTGGTCGCCCTTGTCCACGGCGGTGGTGGCGGTGCCGCCGGCATCGCTGCCGGCGCCCGGCTCGGTCAGCCCGAAGCCGCCCAGCACCTTGCCCGACGCCAGGAGCGGCACATACCGCTTCTTCTGCTCCGGGGTGCCGAAGTCCACGATCGGCGAGGTGCCAAGATTGGTGTGGGCGCTGATGGTCAGGGCGTGACTAGCATCGGTCTTGGCCAGCTCATGAATGGTGACGTAGTAACTCAACTGGTCCATGCCGGTGCCGCCGAGTTCCTCGGCCCACGGCACACCGAGCAGGCCCAGATCTCCCATCTTCTTGATGTTGTGCCAGGGAAAGGTGGAGGTCCGGTCCAGCTCGCGGGCGACCGGGGCGACATCCTGCCGGGCAAAGTCGCGCACCATGTCACGGACCTGAAAGTGCTGCTCGGAGAGGTACAGCGAGAGATCCATGAGTCGTGCCCGGATGGTGGTCAGAGAAGGGCCAGCTGCGGCCGGTGGGGATGGCGGATAATATAACCGAGGCTCCGTGATCACCGAGGGGTTTATGTTTATTCAACATGACAGGTCTTTCCACTTTGCCAATCGCGGCCCTGCGCACCGCCCGCCGGCTCCTGCTGCCGATCCTGGTCCTGACCATCGCCTGCGGCGACTCCAGTGGCCCGCCCACCGGACCAGCCAATGCGCTGAGGCTGCTGCCGGTGGACAGCGGCTTTGACTTCTCGCTCTTTGTCACCGCCCCGCCGGGCGACCCGAGCAGGGTGGTGGTGGTGGAGCGAGGGGGGCGCATTCTGCTCCGCAAGAACGGGGTGCGACAGGACTCCGCCTTCCTGAACCTGATGGGGCTCACCGACCCCGCGACCGGCGAGTACGGGGTCTATTCCCTCGCGTTTCACCCCCAGTACGCCACCAACCGCCGCCTGTACGTCTACTACGCCGACCTCAATGGCGACAGCCAGTTGGCCGAATTCACCGCCGACCCCGACTTCGACCACGCCGATCCCGCCAGCCTGGTCCCGATCCTGAGCCAGCCCCAGTCACCCGCGACGGTGCTCTACGGGGGTCGGGTGGGATTCGGTCCGGACGGCAAGCTCTACCTGGCGCTGGGCGATGGCCACGACTACGGCACCGTCCCCGTGCCCACGACCGCGCAGGACAGCACCACGCTCCTGGGCAAGATGATCCGCATTGATGTGGATGCGGGCGGTTCCTACGCCATCCCGCCTGACAACCCGTTCGTCGGCCGCGCCGGATGGCGCGGCGAGATCTGGCTGCTGGGTTTCCGCAATCCATGGCGGTGGAGCCTGGACCGCGGGACCGGCGACGTCTGGGTGGGAGATGTGGGTGAGGACCTGCACGAGGAGATCGACTACCTCCCCACCGCCCAGGCCGCCGGGGCCAATCTCGGCTGGCCCCACCGGGAAGGGACGTCCTGCTATCAGCCCGTCAACGGCTGCCTCACCAGCGGTCTCACCGACCCGATCCTGTCCTACAATCACAACCCCGCCTGTGCCGTGACCGGCGGCTACGTCTACCGGGGCAAGGCGTTTCCGAGTCTGCGGGGGACCTACTTCTTTGGCGACTACTGCTCCGGCTGGGTCCGGGCGGTGCGCCGGGTTGGAAACTCGCTCGTGGACGCCTACACGCCACTCGCCGCGCCACTCATCAACGACAACGTCGTCTCCTTCGGCGAGGACGCCGACGGCGAGGTCTACGTGGTGATGGCCTCGGGACGGGTGTACCGGATACTGCTGGACAGCTGAGCCGGACGCCGCTCAGGGGGCAACACGGTATTTGCGCAGGATCTCCCGCAACCGGTCCAGGGGCAGCGGCTCGACCCGGGCGGAGCGGCTCTGGACCGCGGTGGCCATGGTGAGCGAGTTGTAGATGGCCTCTTCGGTCGCCTCTACCACTGCCTGAAAGAGCGGTGACATCTCGTCGTTGGAGAGTTCTTCCGCGGCGGGGCGGCGCTCCTGCCAGGGGCGGCGGAGGCCCGGCGCGGTGGAAAAGGCGACGACGTAGTCTCCCGAGCCATTGGAGGCCGATGAGCCGGTGCGGGCCAGCCCCATGAGCGCCCGGCTGGCCAGCCGTTCGAGGCTGTGGGCCAGCACCGGTGCATCGGTGGCCACCACGATCATGATGGACCCGTCTCCCCGCCCGCCCTCGACCGCATCCCGGAAGGCATAGCGCCCGAGTTCCTTCCCGACCGGCGCGCCCAGAATCTGCAGCACCCCGCCGAAGTTGGTCTGGACCAGCACGCCCACGGTCCAGCCACCGAGTGACTTGGGCAGCGTCCTGCTGGACGTGCCGATGCCGCCCTTCCAGCCGAAGGCCACCGTCCCTCTGCCGGCCCCGACACTGCCCTCCTCCACCGGGCCGCCCTTGGCGCCCTCGAGCGCCGATCGAACCGCCGCCGGGGTCATCGGCCGGCTCCGGATGGCGTTGAGCTGACCGTCGTTGGTCTCTCCGACCACGGCGTTGAACGAACGCACCTCTGCCATGCCCGGCCGGGCCAGCATCCATTCCGTCAGCGCATCGGCGGCCCGCCAGACGCACAGGGTGCAGGTGAGGAGGATGGGACTCTCCAGCTCTCCCAGTTCACTGACCTGGGTGCTGCCGAGCAGCTTGCCGAACCCGTTGCCCACATGAATGGCGGCGGGGACGCGCTCCAGGAACGGGTTTCCGTCGTGCGGCAGGATGGCCGTCACCCCGGTGCGCACCGAGTCTCCGGCATCAACCGTGGTCTGCCCCACCCGGACTCCGGCGACATCCGTGATGGCGTTGAGCGGGCCGGGAGCAAAGATCCCCGGGGCGATGCCGAGGTCGCGCGCCCGCACCTGGGCGACGAGCATCGGAGGCAGAGCGATCAGCAGCAGAGGGACGGCGAGACCAGCGCGCATGGACGGCTACTCTGCGAGGAAGGATTGAGGTGCAGAGTACAGGACTTCCGGCCGACGCGCCACGTCCGCCTACCCGCCGCGGAGCGCGGCGGCCAGGCGGCGGAGCGGATGGGGAGCATCACAGGCGTCACAGCCGGTGCATTCCGCCGTTGCCTCTCCGAAATAGTTCAGCAGCAGTTGGCGCCGGCACCGGGCGCGCGTGGCGTAGCGTTCGACCACATCCAGGCGTTCCCGCGCGTGGGCCTTTCTCCGCTCCACTCGGCGCCACTCGACCGGCGTCCTGGAGGGACCCAGCTCCGCCGCGAGCCGGTCCGCCGAGGCGACCACTCCGGTGGGGTGGCGCTTTCGAGTGGCCGGGTTGCCCCAGATCTCTTCGAGGACTCCGCGCGGAGGGAAGGTGACATCGAGCTGGCGCCGGTGAATGGTGCTGTCCGAGGGGTGGTGCAGCAGGACGCACTGCGAGGGCTGGCCGTCACGGCCGGCGCGGCCGGCCTCCTGATAGTACGCCTCAGGTGTAGGCGGCATTCCCCAATGGGCCACCAGCCGGACCCGCGGCGCGTCGATCCCCATGCCGAAGGCGGAGGTGGCAACGACCACATCCAGATCCCCGGCCAGGAACCGGCTCAGCACTTCGGTCCGGCGCTCCCGGGTGAGGCCGGCGTGGTATCCGGCCGATCGGTGTCCGGCGAAGCCCAGCTTCTGGGCCAGCGCGTCGGTGGTGTTCCGGGTCGGGGCATAGATGATTGAAAGACCGGGGCGCTGTTCCATGAGCGCGAGCAGCGCCGGGAGCCGGTCTACCCGCCGGCGGAGGCGCCGCACGCCGAACCAGAGATTGGGGCGGTCGAAGGAACCGAGGTGGGCATCGTGCCGCTGGAAGCCGAGGACCCGGACGATGTCTGCCCGGACCTCCCGGGTGGCGCTGCCGGTGAGGGCCACGGTGGGCGGGGTGCCGACCGACGTGCGGAATGCGGCCAGCGCCCGGTAGCTGGGACGGAAGTCGTGGCCCCACTCGCTGATGCAATGGGCTTCATCTATGGCGAGCAGTGCCGGCCGTATGCGCAGCCTGGCCAGGTCGGCGGCCACCCGGGGCGCGCGCTCGGGCGACACGTACAGGAAGCGAAGCTGCCCCGCAGCCATACGGGCCGTGACCGCGCGCTGCTCCTCCTCCGGCTGCAGGGAATTCAGCGTGTCGGCAGAGATGCCGCGTGCCTGAAGGGCCGCCACCTGGTCCTGCATCAGGGCGACGAGCGGAGAGATGACCACCGTGAGGCCGCCCATCACCAGCCCCGGTATTTGGAAGCAGATGGACTTGCCGCCACCGGTGGGAAGAACCGCCAGGGTGTCTCGGCCCGCGAGGACCGACTGCACGACCCGCCGCTGCAATGGCCGGAAGTCGGCGAAACCGAACGAGTGGTGCAGCAGCCGGCGGGCTTCGGTGATGCGATCGGAGAGCGAGGGCATGGCGCCAAGCTGGGTCCAGCGGCGCCGCAGTGCGGGAGCCTAGTGCCGCGTACCGGGCTCGGAAACTGCGAGGCGACCCGAGTCTACCACTTCTGCCGGCTCGGGCTCACTTCCGGTTGAGCCAGAACCGGAGCCCGAGCGCCACCGACAGCAGGGCAATGGCCACCCAGACCAGGGGCCGGTTGTCGGTGGCGATACCGGCCGCGGTGAGGCAGAACCCGAGTAGAGCGAAGTACAGCTTCGCGCGGGAGAGGGTCTCGCGGTTCACTTCTTGAGGAAGGCGGCGACCGCCGTCTGGAAATCGGGGTGCGCCCGGGCCAGGGCGTTGACCCTGGCGCCCAGCGCGATGCCGCCGGCGAAGTCCTTGCCATCGAGTTCGTAGAGCAGCCGCTTGATCAGCGCCAGGGCCGAAGCGCTGCTAGCGGCGAGCGGCTGGAGGACCGATGCCACGGCCGCCTCGAACCCCTGGTCCGGGATCACCCGCGACACGAGCCCGGCCACGAACGCCTCCTCGGCCGACAGCAGCCTGCCGGTGGCTACGAGATCAAACGCCCGGCGCTCACCGGTCAGCCGGACCAGCATCGTCATGACCATGGCGGGGACGAACCCGCGCTGGATCTCGGGATAGCCGAACTGGGCGCTCTCGGTGGCGAGCACCAGATCGCAGGCCGTAGCGAGACCCGCCCCGCCGGCCAGCGCGCGGCCGTGCACCACGGCCACCACCGGCTTGGGCAGGGCGCGGATGCGGGTGAACACCCGGCCGAGCTGAAGCGCACTGCGTTCGTTTTCCTCGGGGGAGAGCTTGGCCGACGCCAGCAGCTCCTCCAGGTCCGCTCCCGCGCAGAAATCCTTCCCCGCCCCGCGGATGGCCACCACCCGCACATCGGCATCGAGTTCCGCGCGATCCAGCTCGCTGTTCAGCTCCCCGATGAGCGATGCGCTGAGCGCGTTTCGCTTGTCGGGGCGGTTGAGGGTCAGCGTGAGGATGCCTGAATCCAGTCCCACTTGCAGTGTCATGAGTCGATAGGCGTCAGAAGGTTGTTGGCACGATCGGAGAGGGCGAGCAGAGGTGCAACCTACTGCAGGGCGCCGCAGACGGGAACTCTCCCTCCTCCCGGGCGGCTCCGGGACACGGGCATGCGGGGGGGGTGAGCCTCCCGTGGCACCGCCACGAGAGGCCCACTGGCATGACGTCAGGCCGGCTTGGCTACCTTGCCGGCCAGCATTTCGGACAGGAAACCCAGCACCGCACCGGCGACGAGCGCGATGACGGTGTTGAGGTATGTGCCACTCGCTCCCACGACAACGCTCACGGCGGTGGCGGCGCCGAGGAAGGCGCCTGGAATAAACGAGAGCAGGGACACCTTGGACTGCATCACCATCAGGAATGCCACGACCCCCACCAGCCCGGACAGCACCGGCAGCCCTCCGCCCAGGCGGGACGACAGGGTGAGGGCCACGAACGCCCACAGGACGCCGGAGAGGTTCGAGGCGATGGTCTTCTGCAGCCCCGCCACCTTTCCGCCGGCGGCGAAAAAGGCGCCCCAGGCCACAATTCCCGCCCACACCGGGAGCGCCGCGGGGCCCAAAGCCACGTAGGTCCATCCTGCGATGAGAACACCAATGCTGAGAGCGAGTGCGAGCAGCATGTCCATGAGAACCTCCCAAAGGGATAGCTACACGAAGAACCGGCGCGCCGCCAAGAGGCTGGATGGCAGCCGCGGTACGGTACGGCCCGGCACCGAGGTCGTCAAGTGAAGCGGACGGGCCAGCCCCGGCTCACTGTACCAACCCCAGCTGCTTCAGGAAGCCATAGGCGTCGTAGTAGTCGCCCTGGGAGGCGATCTTGTCGCCCCGCAGGCGGATGATGGTGGCGCCCGTGAAGCTGAAGGTCTTGCCGGTCGGCTTGGTGCCGTCGGCAAACGGGCCGGTGTGGGTGCCGCTGAAGGTCCAGGTGAAGGCGATGCCGTCGGCACTCACAATCGGTGGGGTGGCATCCCGCACCCACTTGGAGTCCGGCACGGCGGTCATGAACGCCTGAATGACATTCTTCTGGGCCGAGTCCCGGGAGACCTGGGGTACGCCGACACTGGCATCGTAGTACACCACGTCGTCGGTCATGAAGCTGGCGGCCTGGGCGGCGTTGTGGGCGTTCCAGCCAGCCATGTAACCATCCACCACTGCCACCGCATCCACGGCGGGCGGGGCCGGCTGGCTGGCCGGGGGCGCGTTGCAGGCCAGGGTCAGGAAGAGCGGGACAGCCGCGGCGACTCCAAGCGGACGACGCATCGTGGTGCCTCCAGGGAGGTTGAGGCGCGCGCCGCTACCGGGGCGCGCCTTCGGGGGTGACGTACGCGGCGGTGATCCCGCCGTCAACTCGAAAATCGGCGCCGGTGATGTACGAGGATTCGTCGGAGGCCAGGAAGACCGCGGCCTGGGCGATTTCCCGCGGCTCGCCGAAGCGGCCCATGGGGACATGGACCAGCCGGCGCTGCCGCTTCTCTTCGGTGGAGAGGAACTTCTCCAGCAGCGCCGTCCGCACCGGACCGGGGGAGAGCGCGTTGGCCCGGATCCCCTCCCGGGCATGGATCACGGCGATCTCCCGGGTCATGGACAGCACCGCACCCTTGGAGGCGGTGTAGGCGATCTGCGGCGTGGCGGCTCCCACGCTGGCGACGAAGCTGGCGACATTGATGATCGAGCCGCCTCCCGCCTCCCTGAGATGCGGGATCCCCGCCCGGCAACAGCGGGCCACCCCCTTCACGTTGATCTCCAGCACCAGGTCCCAGATGGCGTCGCTGGTGTTCACTACGCCGTCGTCGTCGCCCGGCGAGATCCCGGCGTTGTTGTAGAGCACGTTCACCTTGCCGAAGGCCTTCCGGGCGCCGGCGTAGAGCGCCTCCACCTGCTCGGTCGAGCGGACGTCGGCCGCGATGAACGTGGCCCGGCCGCCCGCCTTGGTGATCTCGGCGACGACCTGTTCCCCTCCGGCGGGATCGACGTCACTGACCACGACGGCCGCCCCCTCCCTGGCGAACATCCGGGCGGCTTCGGCGCCGAGTCCGGCGCCGGAACCGGTGATTACGGCAACCTTGCCATCGAGACGGGGCATCGGGACCTGGAGAGGAAGGAAGAAGGACGAATCGCGATTGGCGCGCCAAGATCAGGCGCGCTCGAAGTTGCGCATGAGGTCGAGGTCGGTGACCCGCTGGTCGTAGACCTTCTGTTCCTGCGTCGCCGTGTTGACGTAATGGTCCACCACCACGTCGCCGAAGGCGGCCCGGGCCGGCTTGGACTGGCTGAGGAGGTCGATGGCCTCGTACAGCGTCTTGGGCACCTGGCGCACCGCCGGATCCAAGTACGCGTTGCCGGTGTAGAGCCCCTCGAACTTGAGCTTGTGTTCGATCCCGTGCAGCCCGGCGGCGATGGTGGCGGCAAAGGCCAGGTAGGGATTGGCGTCCGCGCCCGGGCAGCGGTTCTCCACCCGGATCGCCTTGGGCGAGTGGCCCAGGATGCGCATGCCGCAGGTGCGGTTGTCCACGCCGGCCACCAGGCGCGTGGGCGCGAACGACCCGGCCTGATAGCGGCGGTAGCTGTTGACGTACGGCGCGTAGAACGCGGCGAAGTCGCGGCCCAGCGCCAGCTGCCCCGCCACCCAGTGCTGCAGCCTGGGCGACATGTGGGCCGGCCCCTTGGGATCCCAGCCGAGCGGTTCGCCGGTCTTGGCATCCCACAGGGAGCTATGCAGGTGGCAGGAGCTGCCCGCGAACGTCGTGTTCCACTTCGCCATGAAGGTGACCGACATGCCCATCAGGGCGGCGACCTCCTTGACCCCGTGCTTGAAGATGCTGTGCCGGTCGGCCATCTCCACCGGCTCCTGGTGCCCCAGGTTGAGCTCCTCCTGCCCGGGCCCCCATTCGCCCTTGGAGTTCTCCACCTCGAAGCCCATCGCGTCGAAGTAGCGGCGCAGGGGCTGCATCAACTTTTCTTCCTTGGTGGTCTGGAGAATGTGGTAGTCCTGGATGTACTTCCCGGCGGTGTCCAGCTCGCGGTAGCCCTTGGCACCGGCCCGCTCGTAGCTGTCGTTGAAGACATAGAACTCCAGCTCCGAGGCCAGCCGCAGCTTGATCCCCATCGCCTCGGCGCGGCGGGCCTGGGCCTGCAGGATCTGGCGCGGGGCCACCGCCAGGGGCTGGTGGTGGGCGTCTTCGATGTCTCCCAGGACCAGCGCGGTCCGCTCCAGCCAGGGGACCAGCACCAGGGTCTTGGGGTCGGGCCGGACCATGAAGTCGCCGTAGCCCTTGTCCCACGAGAACGAGGTGTAGCCGGGGAGCGGCTCGTTCTCCAGGTCACAGCCCAGCAGGTAGTCACAGCCTTCCCATCCCTCGCGAGCCTGGTTCAGGTAGGTCCGGGCGGTGTAGCGCTTCCCGGCCAGCCGTCCCTGCTGGTCGGGGAAGACCGTCAGCACGGTGTCGAGTGTGCCGTCGGCGGTCATCCGCTCGAGGTCGGACTGCGAGATGGTTTTCACGATGGCCTAGTTGGTCTCGAAGTAGACGTTCTTGATCTCGGTATAGTGTTCCAGCGCGTGCATGCCAAGTTCCCGTCCCAGGCCCGACTGCTTGAACCCGCCGAAGGGGGCCTGCAGGTGGACGCTGGAGGAGGAATTCACCGAGAGCACGCCGGTCCGCACGGCCCGCGCCACCCGGAGGGCCCGCTTGAGGTCGTTGGTCCAGAGCGAGCCCGACAGCCCGTAGATCGAGTCATTGGCGATGCTGACGGCCTCGGCCTCGGTGTCGAACGGGATCACCACCACCATGGGCCCGAAGATCTCCTCATCCACGATCCGCATACCCGGTTTGGCGTCGGCGAAGATCGACGGCCGGAGGAAGAACCCGTCCCCGTCCGGCCGCTCACCGCCGCAGACGTACCGAGCGCCCTCCTGCCGAGCCAGGGCGATGTAGCGTTCGGTGCTGTCGCGCTGGGCCGCCGAAATGACCGGCCCCATCTCGGTCGTCTCCTTGAGCGGGTCGCCCACCTTCATGGCAGTGGTCACCGCGGCCATGGCCTCGACCAGCCTGGGATACAGGCTGCGCTCGACGATCACCCGGGCCCGGGCACAGCAGTCCTGGCCGGCGTTGGCGAAGACCGAGGCGCAGGCGTGGCGGGCGGCCTCCTCCACGTCCACGTCGGCAAAGATGATGTTGGGGGACTTGCCGCCCAGTTCGAGCGACACCCGCTTGATGGTCGCGGCCGCGGTGGCCATGATCCGCCGGCCGGTCTCGGTCTCTCCGGTAAACGCGATCTTGGCGACGTCCGGGTGGGCCGACATCTGCTGCCCGATCCTGGCCCCTGGGCCTGGGACCACATTCAATACCCCGGGCGGAAGCCCGGCCTCCAGCCCCAGCTCGCCCAGTCGCAGTGCGCTGAGCGGCGTGAGGCTGGCCGGCTTGAGCACCACGGTGTTTCCCGTGGCCAGCGCCGGTCCCAGCTTCCAGGTGGCGATCACCATGGGGAAGTTCCAGGGCACGATCAGCCCCACCACGCCCATCGCCTGGCGCAGCGTGATATCGAGCCCCGGCTTGCCGACCTGGACGGTTTCCCCGAAGAACTTGTCGGCCGCGCCGGCGTAATAGCGCAGCGTGTCGGCCACGTGGTTGGCCTCCCAGCGGGCGTCGCCGATGGGCTTTCCCACATTGCGCGCCTCCAGCAGGGCCAGCTCCTCCACGTGCTCCCGGACCAGGCTGGAGAATCTGAAGAGCACTTCGGCACGCGCCACGGCGGTCCGGCCCGACCACTCCGGAAAGGCCGCCTTGGCCGCCGCCACCGCCTGGTCCAGGTCCTCCGAGCCGGCCGCGGCCACCTCGGCCATGGGCCGGCCGGTGGCCGGCTCGGTCACGCTGATGGTGCCGGCGCCCTTGAGGCGCCGGTCACCGATGATGAGTTGGTGCATTCCCCTGAATCAGCTCTTCTGCCCGACCGCGGCTTCGATCTGCCGGAGCGCCGCTTCGTCGGACTTGGTGGGGCCCACGAAGGTCCGCTTGGCGCTGACCTGCCAGTAGAACACCAGCAGGACCGCCAGTCCGATCATGGACCAGAGCACCAGCTCGTTGGGCGGGAGGCTGAACACCACCGTCAGCAGCAGCACCCACAGGATGGCGATCACGTTGAGCACCGGGCCGTACTTGCCCAGATTCCACGGCGAGGTCTCGGGCGTGGTGAACTCGCCCTGGCCGCGACGCTTGTTGCGCCAGTTGAGGTAGATCGGGAACATGTAGGCCAGGTAGAGCGTGATCGTGCTGATCGAAGTCACCACGTAGAACGCGGAGGCATACAGGCAGATCAGCACCGCCAGCACGCTGGTGATGATGATGGCCCAGACCGGGGTGCGGTACTTGGGGCTCACCCGCTTGATCAGGCTGCTGCCCGGCATGCCGTCGTCCCGGGCAAAGGCGTACCACATCCGGCCCATCGAAGTGATCGAGGCCAGGCCGCACAGCCACATGGCCACGCCGATGATGATCGCAATCACGTTGGCAAAGAACGCCGACAGGTTGTTGTAGACGATGTACAGCACCGGATAGGCATCGGCCGCGGTCTCGGCGACCTTCTGGTCCGGGATGCTCCAGGTCAGCACCAGCAGCATGATGTAGCCCACCACCGCCGACACCGCCACCGACAGGAACACGCCCCAGGCCGAGTTCAGACGGGCCATGACGGTCTCTTCGGCGACGTGCGCCGAGGCGTCGTAGCCGGTGTAAGTCCACTGGGCCTGCAGGGTGGCCAGCAGGAAGACCAGCACGAACGGCGCCGCCTGGTACAGGGTGCTCAGCCCCGGGATCAGGGCGAAGAGGGGGCTGGCGAACGCGAAGTTGCCGAACACCAGCGCCGGCTGCGCGACGCCGGTCCCCAGGTCGGCGGACGATGCGTCGAGCGGATTGACCGACGTGGAGCTACTGAACAGGAAGCTCAGGCTGCTGTGGTGCTGGCCCAGGAAGATCAGCAGGGCCACGATGATGGCGCCGCCGATGATGTGCCAGTACACGCTGAAGTCATTGAGCTTGGCGGTCAGCCGGATGCCCAGCACGTTGATCATCACCTGCGGTATCATGATCAGCACCATCACCAGGACCTGGAAGTACCAGTTGGTGGGCGACCCGAAGATGGGCACCGTGGCGTCGGGCGAAATGTTGAAGATCCGGGTCGCCGCCCCGATGATATAGATGGAGGCCGCGACATTGATGCCGGCGGTGATGGTCACCTGGCCGATCATGTTGAGCCACGCCGTGCTCCAGGCCCAGCCCCGCCCGCCCAGCCGGAACGCCCAGAAATACAGCCCCCCCGCCGTGGGATAGGTCGAGGCCAGTTCGGCCATCGACGCCGCCACGCACAGCGTGAAGAGGCTGACCACCGGCCAGCCGATGGTGTTGATCATCGGCCCGGCAAACTTGAGCCCGTAGCCGAACAGCAGGATGGCGCCGGTCAGGATCGAGATGATGGAGAACGAAATGGCGAAGTTGGAAAAGCCGCCCATCTCCCGGAACAGCTGCTGTGCGTAGCCAAGCTTGTGCAGGTCCTGAACGTCCTGGCGGATCTGCTCTTCCCTGCTCATCTGGGGCTGGGCCATCGTCCACCTCGCGTGAAGGTCTGCCCCACCGGAAGTGGTGGGTGCACTGGCGGCGCCACCCTCAAAAGAGGGCGAACTATGGTGCAGGGGGGGGCGTCGGGGTCGGCAGAATATCCCGGCCGATTGACCGGTCGGCAAGGGGGCCCAAATGGCAAGTTGTGGTAGGGTGGGCGGAAGGAGGAGAAGGGGGGGAGGCGGGAGGCCGGCCCCTACAGGCCGGCGCTCCGGCGTGCCGCGCGGGCGATCGCGGCGGGCACCAGGATCTCCATCCGGAGCAGCGCGGTCGAATACACCTTGCCCTGGGCGTCGGTCTTGAGCGAAATGGTGCCACCACCGTCCAGTGCCCCATGGAGCAGGAAGTTGAGGGCCTGGAGGTTGGGAAGCTCGAAGCGGTCCACACCCTTCACCATGCCCTTGAAGTGCCGGGCCACCCGGGCCCGGGTCACTTCCTTGACCAGGATCGGGTAGTACTCCGGCTCGAGCGCAATGAGCCCGACGTTGGCGGTGTCGCCCTTGTCGCCGGAGCGGGCATGAGCCAGCACGCGGAGCTGCACCGGGACGCGCCGGCTGGAGGTACCTGCCGGGCGAACCGTCCGCCCGCCGGCGCGTTGGCTCCTCGGACCGGGGGACCGACGGACCCTCGTCCGGCGCGGACTCTTCTTAGGCATCCAGCACCTCGACCTTCACAAAGGGTTCGATCTCGGTTCGATCGATCAGCGCGGGCCAGTAGGCCACCACCTCCTGCACCTCCGGCCGGCCGCCCGCAAACCCGGTGACGCTGGGCGGACCGGTGAGGACCAGCGGCGCGATTTCCCGGGTAAACCGCTCCACCGCTTTCTTGTCCGGGCCGCGCACGCCCACCCGCAGCTGCACCTCGGGCGCGTCGGGATTGGGCGGACCGGCGAGCGGGCCGTGGGTGGCATCCACGCCGACGTACTCGGTGAGGATCTGCTCGAACTCGAGCCCCAGGTCGGTGAGCCGCTGGCGCAGGATCCGGTCGGCGGCCTTGGCCTTGTCGTAGGCTTCCGGCCAGCTGTACACCAGGGTTCCCACGGCCTTGTACCCGTAGAAATACGCGATGGAGACCTTCAGCATGTCGGTCCGCGCCCTGCCCCGGATGCCGCTCACCCGGACCCGGTCCTTGCCCGCCTGGCGCAGCTGGATGCTGGTGAAGTCGGCGATGCCATCCGGCGTGATGTAGGTGTGCGGATCTCCCATCTCGTAGACCAGCTGCTCGGTGACGCTGGGAATGTTGACCACACCACCCGTGCCGGGGTGCTTGGTGACCACAAAGCTGCCGTCCGCGCTGGCTTCGACAATCGGAAACCCGGGATTGGCCAGCCCCTTCACCTTGCGCCAGTCCCGCAGGAGGTTCCCGCCCGACGATTGGGCGCCGCACTCGATGATGTGACCCGCCACCGTCCCCGCCGCGACCTTGTCCCAGTCCGTCGGCGACCAGCCGAACTCGTGGAACAGCGGCCCCAGGGTGAGTCCGGTGTCGGTGACCCGCCCGGTGATGATGACCTGCGCACCCTGCCGGAGCGCCTCCACCATGGGGGCCATGCCGAGATAGGCGTTGGCGGAGAGCACCTTGTCCCGGATGCCGCTGAGCGGGCGGCCGGTGTCCATGTCGGTGAGCGCGTGGCCCTTGGCCAGGAGTTCATCCAGCCGCGGCAGGATGTCGTCCCCGCTCACCAGCCCGATCCGCACCCGCTGGCTCAGTCCCTTTCTCCTGGCTGCCTCCCGCACCGCCTCGGCGCAGGCCCGCGGGTTGACCCCGCCGGCATTGCTGGTGACCCGGATCCCTCTTGCCGCGATGTCCGGCAGGATCCGCTCCATCAGCGGGACGAAGTCCCGGGCGTATCCGTACTTCGGGTCGCGGCTCTTCTGTTTCTGCATGATGGACATGGTCACCTCGGCGAGGTAATCCATCATGAGGTAGTCGATGGGGCCGCCCTGCACCTGGCGGACCGGGGCCTCGAGCCAGTCGCCCCAGAACCCCTGTCCTGCGGCAACCCGAACGATCTTGTCTGTCATGGCGTGAGTGGGGTGACGGGTGCCGGCAGTGGCGCCTCGAGAGTCCAGGTCCGGTCGCCCTCGGGGACCACGATGATGCCGAGCGGCACAAAGGCATCGCCCAGCGGGAGCGCCGATCCGGTGAACGGCAGGGTGAGCGCGGCACGCGCGCCCGGCGGCACGGTCAGGGCTTGGCCCGGGAGCTGTTCCACGTGGGCGGAATCGGTGTAGAGCCGGATGGAGACCGAAGCCGTCCAGCGTTCATCGGCGGCGGCATCGGCGAAGCCCGGCAGCAGGACCACCTCGGCGAGGGCCAACGAGTCTCCCCGCGGCGGCGGCGGCAGGGAGACATGCAGCCGGCCAAAGGCGTAGTTCATCGGTGACTTCCCCAGCTGGCGCCCGGACGCATCCAGCATGGTCACGCCGAAATCGGTGAAGCGCGGCCACTGCGCCGGGTCCATGCTGACATCAATGGAGGCATGCACCGCCCAGGGCGGCAGGGCCAGTCGGATCCGCTGGGGCTCCCCCCCGCGGGCAACGATCGGGGTGGTCCGTTCGGCCCCGACGATCACGCCGAACGGCGTGGCGGTCACCGGCAGGGTGGTGACGTTCTCCAGGCTGACTTCCACGCCGGCGCGGGTCCGCGCCGCGGCGATGAGCAGCGGACTCTGCTGGATCACGATGTGGCCGCTGGCATCATTCAATGGAGAGGCCACCGCCACCGCCTCGTACAGTCCGGGCACCACGTCGCGCGTATCAACCACCAATTCCGTCGCCTGTTCCCCGTACCCGGCGCCTTCGCCACTCTCCTCACGATAGGGCATGCCTCCCGGCTCGTGCAGGTAGGCCAGGATCAGTTCCCCCGGAGCGCCCGCCGCGTAGCCGACCGCGAACGGCCGCCGGGCCTGCGCCGTGAAGAAGCGTCGGCCCGTCCCGCCGGCCGGAATCCGGCCGAGATCCTCGGCGACGCTCCCCGTGTCCGGCACCACCACCGTGCTGACCAGCCGGATGACGGGGCCGAGCAGCGTATCCCGGGTCCAGCCGGTGACCACGCCGGTGTAGACCCCCGGCCGCTGGAGCGGCGCCGCACGGAGCCCGACGCGTACCCGCGTGGTTCCGGGCCGGACGGTCAGAGACGGGGGCGGCGTGAGCCACTCCGCCCCGGACTTGAAGGTGACCTCCTGGGCCGATCCGTCGGCCGGCATCTGGAGTTCGAACACCTGCTCCGTGTCGGCGGCCGGCCCCGCCGGCCGCTCGGACCATCCGGCGGTCACACCAGCGCCGGTCGCCGTGACCTGGATATCGGGGACGGACCGCCCCGCCTCCAGCCAGCGCCACGCCGCGCCGATCTCCGGCTGGCCCGTGCCCGTGTCGAGAAAGCTGCCGGCGGCAAACGGCCGAGCCGTCACCATCAGGGCCTGCCGAATCTGGAGCGCGGTCGCCGGGCGCCGTTCCTGGGCCAGTCCCGAAAGCAGCAATCCGGCCAATCCGGCGGCATGCGGGGCCGCCATGCTGGTGCCGCCTTTGCGCTCATCGCCCGTATTCCAGCGCGGCACCGTGGAGTACGCCATCCCGGGCGTGACGATTTCCGGTTTGGCGAGCTGGCCACCGCGAGAGCTGAAATAGGCTACCGGGTCGTGGGCCGTGCCGCTGGCGCCGAGGAAGACCGCGGGAAAGGTGGCTCCGATGGTGATGGCCCGGCTGGCCGAGCCCGGGAATCCCATGGTGGAGAGCCCGGGACCGTCGTTGCCGGCGCTGATGGTGAACACCACGTTGGGGTGGCGGGCCAGCACGGAATCGATCAGGTGATCGATCCGGGCCTGCCCCTCCGCCTCGTTGCCCACGCCGAAGCTCATGTTGAGCACCAGCGGCAGGCGGCGTTCCTCGGCAAACCGGATGGCGTAACCGATGCCGGCCAGCATACTCCCCGTGGTGGAGATGCCGCCGTTGGCGTTGTTGGCGATCTTGAGGCCGAGGAGATAGGCGCCCGGGGCGACGCCGTTGAACCCCTTCACGTCGTAGATGTCGTGACCGGCCGCGATCCCGGCCACATGGGAGCCGTGCGCGCTGGTGTCGAAGTAGAGGTCCAGGAGGGGTGCTCCCTGCTCTTCCCGGAAGTTGACTGCGACGCTGATCGTGGCGGGCCGGCCGCTGCTCCGCCAGGAAAAACTCTCGCGGGCGCGCAGGTAGTCGTGCACCGGGCGCTCGTTGGCCAGGGACCCGTCGCCATCGGTGTCGGCGAACAGCACCCAGCCGTCGCTCGCCCGGGCCACCACCACCGCCAGGGTATCGCGATCGTCCCGGTCTCCGTTGAGATCAGAGGCCGGCAGGGTTCCCAGCGGGATCTCGGCAATCCCGCCAATCCAGAGCCGTTCTCCCACCATCACGGTCCGGAGCCGGGATACGCCGGTCAGGACCCGACCGGCCACGGTGATCCGGTCACCGGCGGCGGTGACCGGGGTGAGCGGTACCGCACCCTCTCCCGAGAAATCCCGGAGGTCGAGCAGCTTCCGGTCTCCGGTGCTGGTGGTCTGCAGTCCCGGGATGCCGGCGTCAATGCCGCTGTCCAGGATGGCGATCAGCACGCCCCGGCCGTCGTAGGTCGGGTGCCGGGCCAGGAAGTCCGGCACGCCCGTGGGCCGCAGCGGCATCCAGCCCCGCGCATAGGCTTCCGCCGGCGGGATCATCGGCACAGGCTCGGGACCCGCCACCTCGGTCTGGGCGGAACCCCGGTCGGGCCCCGGGGCGGACTGCGTGCTCACGGTGGTGACGGGGGCATGGCCGGCGCACCCGCCCAGCAGGACCACCGCGCCCAACAGGAAGCGGCTAGACATGGGCCGGGTCCAGCGGCGGAAGGACGAAGGGTCCGAGATGCGGTCCCCGGAAGTGGGCGGTGACCTGCAGCAGGAACGCCAGATGGTCGCGGGTTTCTTCGGGCGTGATGATGGCGTCCACATAGCCGCGGGCGGCGGCGTACTTGGCGTCGAGCTGGTGTTCATAGTCCGCCCGCATGGCCCCGATGGCGGCCTCGGTCTCGGCATCCGGCGCCCGCTTCTCCTCGCGGGCCTGGGACAGCGCGGGCCCGTGCACCGCCTCCACTGCGGATTCCCCCTCCATCACGGCCATCCGGCCGGTGGGCCAGCTGAGAATGAAGTCGGGATCGAATCCCTGGCCCGCCATGGCGTAGTAGCCCGCCCCCGACGCGTGATTGAGGGTGAGCACGATCTTGGGGACAACGGCCGTCGCCATCGCCTCCACGAAGCGCGCCCCGGCGCGAATGATCCCGGACTGCTCGGCCTCCGCCCCCACCATGAAGCCGCTCACGTCCTGCAGGAAGAGGAGCGGAATCCGTTCGCGGCTGGCGTTCTCGATGAAATAGGCCGCCTTCTCGGCGCTCTCGGTATAGATGATCCCGCCGATCCGCGGCAGGTGCCCGGGCTTGCCCTTCATGAAGGTCCGGGCGTTGGCGAGAATGGCCACCGGCTGGCCTGCGATTCGCCCATGGCCGCAGAGCAACTCCTTGCCGACGTCGGGCTGGAACTCCTCCATCCGGCCGCCATCCAGGAGACAGGCCAGCACCGCATGGGCATCGTACCCCATGCGATGATCCGCCGGGAGGATCTCGTAGAGATCCTCGAGCGGACGGGTGGGCTCGGTGCCCGGCCGCTCAGACCCTGTGGGGCGTCGCGGCGCCGGGAGGCGGTCCACGTAGCCGCGGATCATGGTCAGGCACTCGGCGTCGGTCGCGGCACGATAGTGGGCCACCGCCGAGATCGAGGTGTGCATCGCCGCACCGCCGAGCGTTTCCGCGTCCACCACCTGGCCGGTGGCGCCCTTGACCAGGTTCGGCCCGCCCAGGCCCATGAAGCTGGTCCCGTCCACCATGAAGATCACGTCGGACAGCGCCGGCAGATACGCGCCGCCGGCGATGCAGCTGCCCATGACCGCGCTGATCTGCGGCACGTGGAGGTAGCGGCGCATGAGCGAGTTGTAGTAGAAGATCCGAGCCGCGCCGTACTGGCCCGGGAAGACGCCGTTCTGATAGGGAAGGTTTACGCCGGCGGAGTCCACCAGATAGATGATCGGGATCCGTTGCCGCATGGCCACTTCCTGGGCCCGCAGGATCTTGCGGATGGTCTCGGGCCACCAGGAGCCTGCCTTGACGGTGGCGTCGTTGGCCACGATCACCACGGACCGCCCCTCGACGACGCCCAGGCCGGTGATCACGCCCGCGCTGGGGGCCTGGCCGTCATACTGGTCGTAGGCGACGAGGAGCCCGAGCTCCACCCACGGACTCCCGGGATCCACCAGCGAATGCACCCGCTCGCGCGGGGATAGCTGGCCCTTCTTGTGCATCTTGGCGACGCGCTTGGCGCCGCCCCCCTCGCGCAGCTTCTTGGCCAGGACGAGGTACTCATCGGTCAGGGTGCGCAGGCGCGAGGAACGGGGCTTGGACTTGGTCACGGGGTCGGGTCGGGGACAGGGAACCGGATAGCAACCATGGGATCGGACCGGACGACGCTCAGTCCTTCAGGTGGACGGCCGCCCACTCCGCGATGTAGGCAATCAGGTCTCCCGTCGGCGTCCCGGGCCCGAACAGCTTGCCCACACCCTTGGCCTCCAGCGCGTCCATGTCCTCCTGCGGGATGATGCCGCCGCCGGTCAGGAGAATGTCGGGACGGCCGGCCTCTTCCAGCAGGGCCTTCACCCTGGGGAACAGGGTCATGTGCGCCCCGGACAGGATCGACAGGCCGACCACGTCCACGTCCTCCTGGACCGACGCTGAGGCGATCATCTCCGGGGTCTGGTGCAACCCGGTATAGATCACTTCCATGCCGGCATCCCGGAGCGCGGCGGCGACGACCTTGGCGCCGCGATCGTGGCCATCCAGGCCCGGCTTGGCAACGAGGACCCGGATGGGGCGTGGCTTCTTTCCCAGGGCAACGGTCATGGGCAGGTCAGGTTGCAGGTTGGGCCGCGGCGCTTTCGGCTGCCTTCAGCCGGGAATCGCCGAGCAGCAGTTCGGCCACGGCGGCGACACTGGCCGCCGTGCGGACATCGCGCCCGGCATGCACGCCGAGCGGGTCGAGCAGGATCACGTCGAGTCCGGCGGCGCGAGCCCCGGCGACGTCTACCTCGTACAGGTCCCCCACATACAGAGTCTCGGAAGGATCGAGACCCATCTGCTTCAGCGTCAGCGTGAAGATGCCGGGATCGGGCTTTTCCAACCCGACCAGCGCCGAGTCGACCACCAGCTCGAAGAAGTCGAGCAGCCCGGCCGCTGCGAGACCCTCGCTGGCCCGGCCGTCGCTGTTGGAGATCACAGCCAGCCGGAACCCGGCGGCCCGCAGTCGCTCCAGGGCCGCCGGCGTCCCCGGATCCATCGCCCCCCACAAGTGGCGTTCCTGGTGGAGTGCCAGCAGCTCGTCACGCACCTCGGGCATCCGCTCATCCGGCACCCCGGCCAGGCGAAACAGGGTCTCGAGGTACCGGGTGGCCCGCTCCCGGTCGGTTCCATCCCGCCGCTCGAGCATTCGAGCCGCCGGCGCCGCCTGGGCCCGCAGCCCGGCGGCGGTGAGCGGCACCCCCGTCACCCGTTCGACGGCGGGTGCCAGCCGGGGGAAATCGAGAAAGAGGAGGGTATTCCCGGCGTCGAACAGAACCGCTTTCAGGCTCACCGGAAGCGCAGCAATCCGGCCAGCTCCTTGACCGCGCTCCGGGCCGCCGGATCGTAGAGCACCTCGACATCGACCCGCTGGCGCAGCGCCTCCTCGATGGCCTCATCGATCACATCCAGCACCGGGACGACCTCGCCGTCGGCCTGGATGTCCCGTTCGTAGGCCGCCAGCCGGCCGGTATGGCCGGAGCGGAATCCGGCGCGCTGGGCATCGGCGGAGACCAGCAGGGTGCGGACCTGGCCTCGACCGAGCGCGCGCAGCGTGCCTTGCACCCCATCCACCGCCCACCCCTCGGCCAGCGCGCTCCCCAGGCCACTGGCGATCTGTCGCTCCGACTCGCGCTCGTACTCGGTCCGGGTGGCCAGCGTCGCCTCATGCACGACCGCCGTCTTCACTTCCTGCGGATTCAGGCTCACCACGCCCATCAGCCGCTCCGCCAGGTAAGGGTGCAGGAAGGCCGCCACCGCGCCCGCCTCCTTGCCCGGTCCGGCCAGCACCACGCCATGCACCGGATGCTGGCGGTGGTGGTCGAACAGCCGCTGGGCGATCATGGCGTAGTGGCGCTGCTTCTCTTCCCGGATTCGGTTGTGGTACGTGTGCTCCCCCATGCCGGGACCATCGTGGCGGTCGCTCCGATATCGGCTGCCCCGGGTGGCCTTCGACGTGACGCCATCGAGTTCGGTGGTCCCGAACGCGGTCACCTCGAAGATCCGGGCCGCGGTGCGGTCGAGCACGGCGGTGAGGATCGTCCCGATCTCATCTTCCACGGAGGCGAGTTCCCGCACCAGGGCGCTCCGATCCACCCCCAGCCGGGACCGGTGCACGCTCGGCAGCCCCACCAGCTCGAACAGCTTGAGTGGGCCGCAGGCGAAGATGGCCAGGCCCTGGGTGGCGGGCAGCCGCTTCGGGTCCTTGAGGGTATCGTGAATCCGGCGCAGGTCGGCCACGACCTCCTCCCGGACGCCTCTGGGGAGATCCATCTCAGCGAGCGCGGCCTCGACCTCCTTGATCCGGTTCTTCACCTTGATCAGGTACTTGCCGCGGGCCCGGTCACGGGGCTCGATCTTGAGATAGCAACTGACGATCCGGTGGTCGTCGCTGCGGAGCTTCGTGAGCCTGCTGATCAGGCGCTTGATATCCGTATTCGGCATTAGTGCTCCTAGAAGAACACCGGCTCGCGGTACGATCCGTAGACCGCTTCCAGCACGTGCCGGATCTCGTAGAGTGTGGCGTAGGCTCGGGCGCAGTCGAGCATCGGCGGGATGACGTTGCGATCCTCCTGCGCCGCCTGGCGGAGGACCTCGAGGGTGGCGTCCACCCGGGACTGGTCCCGCTCGGACCGCAGGGCGGCCATCCGCTCCCGCTGGGTCCGCTCGGCGGCGTCAGTGACGCGCAGGATGTCCACCGGCGCTTCCTGCTCCTCCATGAACTCGTTCAGCCCGACGATGATGCGCCGGTTGTGCTCGACCTCAGTCTGGAACCGGCTGGCCGACTCCGCGATCTGCCGCTGGAACCAGCCGTTCTCGATGGCCGGTACCACCCCGCCCTGGGCTTCGATCTCCGCAAAGAGGCCGGCGGCCTCCCGGTCCAGGCCATCGGTCAGGGCTTCCACGTAATAGGAGCCGCCCAGCGGATCGGCCACGTTGGGCACTCCGGTCTCGTAGGCCAGGATCTGCTGGGTCCGGAGCGCGATGCGCACCGAATCCTCGGTGGGCAGGGCCAGGGTCTCGTCAAAGGCATTGGTGTGCAGCGACTGGGTGCCGCCCAGCACCGCCGCCAGGGCCTGGTAGGCCACCCGGACGATGTTGTTGTACGGCTGCTGCGCCGCCAGGGAGACGCCCGCGGTCTGACAGTGAAAGCGCATCTGCCAGCTCCGGGGATTCTTGGCGCCGTACTTCTGGCGCATCGTTCTGGCCCAGATGCGCCGGGCCGCCCGCATCTTGGCGATCTCCTCGAAGAAATCGTTGTGCACGTCCCAAAAGAAGGACAGCCGGGGCGCAAAGGTGTCAACGTCCAGCCCGCGGGCGATGCCATGTTCCACGTAGCTGAAGCCATTGGCCAGGGTGAACGCCAGCTCCTGCGCCGCCGTGGCTCCCGCTTCCCGGATGTGGTACCCGCTGATCGAAATGGTATTCCACTTCGGGGTGTGGGCCGAGCCCCACTCGAAGAGGTCCACGATCACCTTGAGCGCCGGCTCAACCGGGAAGATCCAGGCATGCTGGGCCATATACTCCTTCAGCATGTCGTTCTGGGTGGTCCCCTGGAGCTTGGCGACGTCCACGCCCTGGCGTTCGGCCGCGGCCACGTAGAAGCAGAACAGCATCGCGGCCGGGCCGTTGATGGTCATCGAGGTGCTGACCCGGTCCAGCGGGATCCCGGCAAAGAGATCCTCCATGTCCCGCAGGCTGGAGATGGCGACCCCGCACTTCCCCACCTCTCCCTCCGACCGCGGATGGTCGGAGTCGTAGCCCATGAGCGTGGGGAAATCGAACGCCACCGACAGCCCGGTCTGTCCGCGGGCCAGCAGGAACTTGTAGCGCTCGTTGGTGTCCTGGGCCGTTCCGAACCCCGCGAACTGCCGCATGGTCCACAGCCGCCCGCGGTACATCGTCGGATGGATGCCGCGCAGATAGGGGAACTCTCCCGGGAGCCCCTCCTCGGCCAGGTGTCCGGCGGGCAGGTCAAGCGGGGTATAGACGGGCTCCACGCCCCGTCCCGAGACGCTGGTCAGCTCCGCGTCGGGACGCACCGGCAGCCGGCCGGCGGCGTCCCGCCACCGGGCCAGCTCGGTGCGGAGCCGTTCCAGCTCCCGTTCCTGCGCTTCGACCCGATCGGCCAGGGCCCGCTCGGCCGGATTGGTATTCCACGGGGTCATAGACGAGATCCCTGTTTGAGGCTGTCCAGAACGTCGGCCGCCAGTTCGTACGGACTGATGCGGCCGGCCAGCACGTCATCCAACCGGTCGCGAATCAGCTGCTCCGCTCCGGTCTCCTGCCAGATCCACTGTTTCGTTGCCCGGTCGATGACCTCGCGGGTCCGCTCGAACAGCCGCTGGCGCCGGCGGTGGATCAGCTCCCCCGACGCCGACAGATGCTCGGCGTGCCGGTCCAGCGCGGCGACCAGCTCCTCGATGCCCTCTCCCTTGGCCGCCACGGTGGCCAGGACGGGCTGCTGCCAGTCGGACGACTCCGTTGCCTGAGCGTTCGGGCCCGGCCCTCCGGACGCTCCGCCACCGCGACGGCTCGCCGCCGCCCCGCCGTGATGGGCCCGGATGTTCCGGAGGGCGTTGCCCTTCCGGATGCCGAGCGTGACCTCGATCTCGTGCCGCATGCGGTCGGCGCCGGGTCGGTCGGCCTTGTTGACCACGAAAATGTCGCCGATTTCCATGACCCCCGACTTGAGGGTCTGGATGCCATCGCCCGATTCCGGAACCAGGATCAGCACCGTGGTGTCCGCGGTACGGGCCACGTCCAGCTCCGACTGGCCCACCCCGACCGTTTCGACGATGATCCGGTCGAATCCGGCGGCATCGAGGATGTCCCCCACCTCCCGGGTGGTGGTCGCCAGACCACCGAGTGAACCCCGTGTCGCCATGGACCGGATGTAGACCCCGGGATCCAGGGCCACCGACTCCATCCGGATGCGGTCGCCCAGCAGGGCGCCGCCAGTGAACGGGCTGGTCGGATCCACAGCCACGACCGCCACGCTCAGGTTCAGGCCGCGGAATCGCTGCACCAGTTGCTCGGTGAGCGTGGACTTGCCGGCGCCCGGCGGACCGGTGATCCCGATGCGCCGGGCCCGCCCCAGGTCGGGGTGCAGGGTGGAGAGCAGTTCTTCGAAGCCGGTGCGCCCGTTCTCTACCATGGAGATGGCCCGAGCGATCGCGGGCGCCTTCCGGGCCCGGAGGTCGGCCACCAGCGCGGGCAGAGTCATGCCTGTAACTTCGCCCCCCCGAAGGAGCTATGCAACTTTGCGGGGGCCGGTCCGGAACGGGCGCCGAGCTTGACGGGCCGGTTCTGGACGCGCATGTTAGCCGGGCATCCGTACCACCCATCCCGAACACACTTCAATCCGAGCCGGATCATTCCCCCTACGGGAGGCCTCATGCCAGGTGGCTTTGTCGGTCGTATTCGCAGCGCCGTCTTCTTCCTGTTCGCGGCGCTCACTGCCGCCCCGCTGGCGGCCCAGTCCGGCACCCTTCAGGGCCGGGTGACCGATAGTGCCGGCGCGGCGGTGTCCGGCGCGCTGGTGGTCGTGGACCGCACCAGCTTCCAGACCACCACCACGGCGCAGGGTCGCTACACCCTGCGCGGGGTGCCGGCCGGTCCCCAGACGGTGCGCATCCGGGCCATCGGCTACCGGCCCGCCTCGGCCGACGTCTCGCTGGACGGCGGCGCGGTGAAAGCGCTGGACTTCACCCTGGCCCGCTCGGCGGTGGAACTGGCCCCGATCGACGTCGTGATCGGTTCCCGCGGCCGCCACACGGCGGCGGAGGAACTGGCGGTCCCGGTGGACGTGTTCACCGCGGAGCAGATCTCCCAGCAGGGCACCACCGAGACCAGCCAGGTCCTCCAGGCACTGGCACCGTCGGTGAACTTCCCCCGGCAGACGGTGACGGACGCCAATGACATCGTGCGGCCGTTCACCCTGCGCGGCTTGAGCCCCGACCATACCCTGGTGCTGATCAACGGGTGGCGGCAGCACTCGACGGCGGTGCTCAATACCTTCGCCTTCGGCACGGGCGCGGGCTCCACCGGCGTGGACCTGAACGCCATCCCGAGCGGCGCCATCGAGCGGATCGAGGTCCTGCGGGACGGCGCCTCGGCGCAGTACGGCTCGGACGCCATCGCCGGCGTGGTGAACCTGGTCATGAAGGAGGGCCACTTCGCGCCGTACCTGTCGGCCGACGCCGGCCGCTACGTGACCGGCAAGGGCTACAAGGACGACGGCACCACAGTGGACGTCAACGGCGGCGTGGGCCTCGGCCTGGGCCGCGGCTCGCTCAGCCTCTTCGGCCAGTTCCAGCAGCGGGACCCGACCAACCGGGCCTGGGCCGATCCGTTTCTCGTGGACGTCAACGGTGTCGGGGACTCGATCAACGCCTCCAATGGCCAGGTCGTCGTCAAGCGGAACAGCATCCCCCAGCCCAACCTGCACTTCGGCGACGGCCTGGAGCGGAACACCATGACCTTCGCCAACTTCCGCATGCCGGTGAGCGCGAGCGGAAGCAGCGAGATCTATGCGTTCGGCGGGTACGCGCGCCGGGTCGGCACCGGCAACGGCTTCTGGCGCTACTTCGACAGCGGCCGGAACTGGCCCGAGATCTACCCCCAGGGCTTCCTGCCCGAGTTCCATCCGACCGTCGAGGATTTCTCGAGTGCCGGGGGCGTGCGCACCAGCGCGGGCGGCTGGGCCATCGACTTCGGTGGGACGTACGGCGTCAACCGGTTCGACTACGACCTCCGCAACACCAATAATCCGTCGCTGGGACCCTGCCTCGACACCCCCTGCGCTCCCGGCGCCGACGGGGTGCTCGGCACGTCGGATGACCCCGGCATCCCCAACCAGACCGAATTCTTCGCGGGGCGCCTGCTCCGTCGCGAAGCGATCGGGGCGGTGAACCTGGCCAAGGATCTCGAGGTGGGCCTGCCGGCCCCGCTGCGCCTGGCCGTCGGGGCGGCGTACCGCCGCGAGCAGTACAAGGTCACCGCCGGCGAAACGGCGTCCTGGATCAACGGCAACCACCTGGCGCAGGACTCGAGCGGGCCGGCGCCCGCCGGCTCCTCGGTGTTCGGCGGCTTCAATCCGACCGATGCCAGCGACCACAATCGCAACAACTTCGGCGCCTACGTGGATCTCGAGACCAACCTGGCTCCGAAGGTCCTGACCAACGTGGCGGGGCGGTATGAGCGCTACAGCGACTTCGGCTCCAACGTGAGCGGCAAGGTGGCCCTGCGGGTCCAGCCGTCGCAGCGGGTGGTGCTCCGCGGCGCGGTCAGCACGGGGTTCCGCGCGCCCGGCCTGCCCCAGAGCTTCTTCAGCCACATCACCACCAGCTTCATCGCGGGACAACTGATCGAGGTGGGCAACTTCCCCGTTGATCACCCCGCCGCGCGGCTGCTCGGCGCCAAGGACCTGAAGGAGGAGAAGTCCCTCAACCTGAGCGCCGGGTTCGCGGTGACGCCGAAAGACAACCTCACGTTCACGGTGGACGTGTTCCACATCAAACTGACGGACCGCATCCTGCTCGGCGCCACCTTCGACGAGCCGGGGGTCATCACCATTCTCCAGGCCAACGGATTCAACAACATCAATGGCCTGCAGTACTTCACCAACGGGCTGGATACCAAGACCCAGGGCGTGGACGTCGGCGCCGACCTTCGGGTGCCCGCCGGGACCGGTGGCAGCGTGACCTTTGACGTCGGTTTCAACTACACCAAGAACACGATCACCCACATTGATGATCTCCCCGCGATCCTGAACGGCACCGGCGAACCGGGGCTCATCGACTCGGTGACCTACATCGCCATCACCGAGGAACGCCCAGACTGGCGCGGGACCTTTGCGACCAATTACGAGACCGGACGTTTCCGGGCCCTCACCCGGGTGTCCTACTACGGCAAGTTCTCCTCCGCCCAGCTCGGCTTCTGCGATCTGTGCCGGGAGAACTATGGGGCCAAGGCCCTGGTGGACGTCGAGGTGGGCTACCGCTTCAACCAGGTCAAGCTCTCCGTCGGGGCCCGCAACCTGTTCGACACCTATCCCGACAAGCCGAGTTCGACGCGGATCGTCGATCCCAGCACCGGCGACCGATCGCTCGACTTCAACAACAACTTCGGGACGTTCCCGTGGGCGGCGGCCTCGCCGTTCGGCTTCAACGGGCGGTTCCTCTACTCCCGGGTGGAGATGATCCTGGGTTGGTAGGCGGGTGGACGGTTGGACGGTTAGGTTGTAGCATGGACAACAGCGGGGGTCGAGATCGGTAACGATCTCGACCCCCGCTGCCTTTCCTCCACACTCTAACCGTCCAACCGCCCCACCGCCGACTACCCGATGAGCAGCAGCCCCGCCAGCCCGAACAGCAGGAGGAACCCGCAGACGTCGGTGAACGTGGTCACGAAGATGGACGAGGCCACCGCCGGGTCAACGCCGAGCCGGCCCAGGGCCAGCGGGATGAAGGCACCGGCGAAGCCGGCCACGAACAGGTTGCCGGTCAGCGCCAGGAAGACCACCAGGCCCAGCCGGCCGCCGTGCCCCAGGGCCAGGGCCACCAGCGTCGCGACCAGCCCGACCACCATCCCGTTGGTAAGTCCCGCCAGCACCTCCTTGCCGATGACGGAGGCCGCACGGCCCTGCGGGATCTGCCCCAGCGCGACCCGTCGGACGGTGACCGCCAGGGCCTGGGTGCCGCCGTTGCCGCCCATCCCCGCGATGATCGGCATCCAGATGGTCAGGGCGATCACCTTCACCAGTTCCGCCTGAAAGAAATACACCACGCCCCCCGCCACGAAGGCGGTGGCCAGGTTGGCCAGCAGCCAGGGCAGCCGGCGGCGGACCGCTTCGGTCCAGGGTGCCGACAGCTCCTCTTCGGCGGAGGTACCGCCGAACTTGAGCAGGTCTTCGGTCTGCTCCGCCTCGACCACATCGATCACGTCATCGAAGGTCACCTGTCCCAGCAGCCTGCCCCCACCATCCACCACCGGCACCGCCGGAACATTGTACCGGCTCATCAGCCGGGCCACTTCCTCCTGGTCCAGCCCCGGACTCACCCGGATCTCGGTGTCCTCCATGACCTCCCGCACCGGGCGGTGCGCGGGACTGGTGACCAGGCGCTTGATCGGAAGCACGCCGACCAGATGATCGTCCTGGTCCACTACGAAGATCTGGGAGAAGTCCTCGATCTCCTCCGCCTGCCGGCGCAGCGATTCGATCGCCTCCCCGGCGGTGCTGGTGTCGCGCACCGTGACCACCTGGGCGGTCATCAGGCCACCGGCGGTCTCCGGGTCGTAGCGCAGCAGATCCTCGATGTCCTGGCGATCCTCGACCTGGGCGAGCACCCGCTCCTGGTCCTCGGGGTCGAGCCCGCCCATCAGGTCCGCCGCCTCGTCGTCGGGGAGCTGCTCCATGATCTCGCCTACGGCGCCGGGTGAATCGGCGGCGAGACTTTCGAGGGTCTCCTCGACCTGGCTCTCGTCCAGCATCTCGACCAGCGCCGCCCCGGAGAGGCGGCGGGGGAGGGTCTTCACGACGTTGAGCCGATCCTCCTCATCGAGCGAGGACAGCACATCGCCCAGGTCGGCGGGCTCGGCCTTTTCGGCGAGGGACAGGAACCCCCGCAGGTTGCCGCGTCGGATGAGCTCCAGCATGGAGTGGACGATTCTCTCCTGATGGCTCACGGGCGGTTCTCCCCGGCAAGGGTGCGAGCGAGGACGACGGGCGCGCCCGGCGCCCGTCGGATCAGGACCCGTTCCACCCGGGTGGGCGAGGCCTGCAGGACGTCGAACTCGAGTCCGCGGATCAGGAAGCGCTCTCCCGCGGGGGGAATGCGGCCGGCCAGCTCGGTGAGCAGGCCACCGATGCTGCTGGTGCTGGCCCGCGGCAGGGAAACGTCAAACCGTTCCTCCAGCGCTTCGATGGGCGTGGTGCCGTCGGTCTCGTAGAGGACCGGCCCGCCCGCCGCCGGCGGCTGCGCCCCCTCGTCGAACTCGTCGAAGATCTCGCCCACCAGCTCTTCCAGCAGATCCTCGAGCGTGACGATTCCGAGCGTGCCGCCGAATTCGTCGAGCACCACGGCGAGGTGGCGGCGCTCCCGCTGCATGTCCAGCAGCAGGTCGCCGCAGGTGCGGCTGGCGGGGGCGTTGGCCACCGTGCGGATGGGCAGGTGGTCCCCGGGCTTGAGCCGGAACAGGTCGAAGGCGTGGAGCATGCCCACGATCTCATCGAGTGTGCCCCGGTAGACTGGCAGCCGGGTGTAGCCGCTCTGGGTAAACACCTGGGCGATCTCCTCGAGCGGATCATCTTCCGCCACCGCGACGACGTCGGTGCGCGGGGTCATCACCTCGCGGACCGCCCGATCGGTGAAGGTGAGGACCCCGCCGACCATGATCAGCTCGTCATCCACCGCCAGGCCGGCGGCCGCGCCCTCGCGCCAGACGGCCCGGAGCTCGCTGGCGCCCGGCACCACCCGGGCCGGGAGCACGAGACTCATCACCCGCGCCACCGGCCGCAACACCGGGACGATCAGATTACGGAGCGCCTCCGCCCGGGGGCGGGCCAGCCACCGCGGCAGCAGATACCCGACCAGGAGTACCGCGGGCACCGCGACGATGACCAGCAGCAGCCCCGACACCGCCAGGGTGAATCCCGAGAGGAAGGGCGGCAGGGATGCGCCCACGACCACCACCCCGAGCGCGGTGAGCGTGGCGGTGACGCCCAGATAGCCCTCCATCTCGGCCAGCCAGGAGAGGGAGCCGGTATCGCCCTTGAGCTGCCCCGCCACCGCCCGGGTCAGCTCCATGCGGCTGAGCGAGACCAGCGCCGTCCCGGCCACCGCGCCGAAGATGGCGATCGCCAGGCCCGTCAGCAGCGCCGCCCAGATCATGCGCCGCCCTCCGCCGTCCGGGCCTGGGCCCGCACCGGGCGGCTCACCAGCACCCGCCGGACCCGCCGGCGGGCGACCAGTTCGACCACCATCTCGATCCCATCCACCTCGATCCGTTCTCCGCCCCGCGGCACCCGGCCAAAGACGTCCAGAATCAGCCCGCCGACGGTGGTCACGTCGGGCCTCCCGAAGGCATGGCCCAGCAGGCCCTCCAGTTCCGAGAGCGGCACGCCGCCCTCGACCGAGAGCCGGCCTTCCGCATCCTCGAGGACTGGCTGCTGCTCTTCGGTATCGTGCTCGTCCTGAATCTCACCCACCACTTCCTCGAGGATGTCCTCCAGGGTGATCAGCCCGGCCGTGCCGCCGAACTCGTCCACCACCACGGCCAGGTGGCTGGGGCCGCGCTGGAAATCCCGGAGCTGCCGGTCGAGCGTCTTGCCCTCGGGGACAAAGGAGGCCGGCCGGATCAGGCGGTGCCAGTCCTCGGCACGATCGCCGGCCGGCAGGCTGGCCAGCATGTCCTTGGCGTACAGCACACCCACCACGGCATCGGGATGGCCGTCGTACACCAGCATTCGGGCGTGCTCGGATCGGTGCAACGTGTCCACGATGGCCTCGCGTTCGGCGCTCGTGTCCACCGAGATGACGTCCAGCCGCGGGGTCATCACCTCGGCCACGGTCATGTCGGCCAAGGAGAACAGCCCCAGCAGCATCTCCCGCCGGGCCGGCCCCCCCTCACGGCTCAGCGGCCGGCTCGCCGGACGGAGCCGCGCATCGGCCGAGGCGACCAGGCGGAGGAGCGGACCGAAGGGACGGAGCGAGCGCAGCGCCGACGGTCGCACCAGCGGGGGCAGCTCCGGCGCGACCGCCGCCAGCAGTCGTGGGAGCAGCCCGCCGACGACCCAGACCAGCGCCACCGAGAGTATCAATCGCCCCAAGGCGCCCGCCGGCCCCCACGCCCACCACGCCTCGGCGGTTCCCGCGGCCGCGCCGGCGAGCATCAGGAGCGCCAGATGCCCGACATACAGCGCGCGGGCGGGGGGCAACCGGTTGCCGTCATTGTGCTGGTGATCCGCCAGGATGCGGGGCACCTCGGAATCCGCTTCTGCGGCAAACGAGAGCCATGCCGCCCAGAGGGAGAGGAGGAGGGTGGCAAGCGGGGTGAACAGGTGGTGCAGGGTCTCCATCAGGCGAGCACCGTCATATAACGCTCCTGCCGCCGCCACATGGCCGAGGCGGTCCGCGCCGGCCCCGCGGGATGATCGTACCCGAGCACGTGGAGGACGCCATGGACCACCAGCCGGGTCAGCTCCTCTCTCGGCCGGATCCCGAGCCGCCGGGCCTCCGCGCCGGCCTGGGCCGGACAGATATACACGTCGCCCACCACCTTCCCGTCCGGGCCGGGGAGCGCAAACGCAATGACATCGGTCGGCCGCGCATGACCGAGCCATTCGTGGTTGAGCCGCTGGATCGCCGGTCGGGAGAGATAGGTGACCGAGACCTCGCGAATCCGGCGACTGGCCGACCCGGCGACCCGGCTTTCCCTGGCGAGGACGGCCCGTACCACCCGTCGCACATCGCGCACGGACAGGGCAACCGGCCGGACCCTGGCCCGCACCCGAACCGCAGCCGGCGGCGCCGAGGCGCCAGGGCGCCGGGCCCGGGGCTCAGCCGTGCTGGTCTTCCGCATAGGCGCGAATGATCTCGCGCACCAGCTTGTGGCGGACCACGTCCATCTCGTCGAGGTAGCAGAACGCGATCCCGTCGACACCGGGCAGGATCCGCTCGATCTGCACCAGGCCGGAGTCCTCCCGCTTGGGCAGGTCGATCTGGGTCTTGTCTCCGGTGACGACAACCTTGCTGTTCACGCCCAGGCGGGTCAGGAACATCTTCATCTGGGCCCCGGTGGCGTTCTGGGCCTCGTCCAGAATGATGAACGCATCGGCCAGGGTGCGGCCCCGCATATAGGCCAGGGGCGCGATCTCGATGGTGCGAGTCTCGAGGGCCTTCTGGACCCGGTCGTGCGGCATCATGTCTTCCAGGGCATCATAGAGCGGCCGCAGGTACGGGTCTACCTTGGCCTGAATGTCGCCGGGAAGAAAGCCGAGCGACTCGCCCGCTTCCACGGCGGGACGGGCCAGAATGATGCGCCGCACCCGCTTGCGCGCCAGCGCCTCGACCGCCTTGGCCACGGCCAGATAGGTCTTGCCGGTTCCGGCAGGGCCGATGCCCACCACGATGTCGCTGGTGGCGATGGCCTGCAGATACTCCCGCTGCCCCGGAGTCTTGGCCGCAATGATCCGGCGCAGCCCTGGGAGAATGATCTTCTGGTCCAGCGCTCCGACCGGCTCGGTGGAGGGCCCGGCCGCCACCAGCCGGGAGACATCCTCCGGCGTGACGGTCTCCCCCATGCGGGCCAGGTCCAGCATCCCCTGCACCACCGGTGTCGCTCGCTCCACCTGCTCCATGGATCCACCCAGGGTCAGGGTATCGCCCCGCAGCGCGGCGCGTACCCCGGTGGCGCGGTACAGCTCCTGGAGATTGGCATCATTGACGCCCGCCAGCAGCAGCGGGTCGGCGCCTTCGGTGGAGAGACGGTGCTGGATGTCGTCGGTCAATGCGGCCTCGGTTGGGAGTGGCGCGCCGGGCTATTCGGTCACGGCAATACGCAGGGCCTTCAGGTCCGCCGGATTCACGACCGCCGGTGCGCCCTCGAACAGGGCCCGCGCCGCGGTGGTCTTCGGGAAGGCGACGACGTCCCGTAGGGATGACGCCCCCGCGAGGAGCATGACGATCCGGTCAAAGCCGAGCGCAAAACCGCCGTGCGGCGGGGCGCCCGACGCCAGGCCGTCGAGCAGAAAGCCGAAGCGGCGGCGGATCTGCTCTGGCGGGATGCCGAGCAGCCGGAAGATAGTTTGCTGCACCGCCGGATCCGTGATCCGGATCGAGCCGCTGCCGAGTTCGTTGCCGTTGTAGACCGCGTCATAGTGCTGCGCCCGGCACCGCCCGGGGTCGTTTTCCATGTGTCCCGCGTCGTCCGGGTGCGGCGCCGTGAAGGGATGGTGCGCCGGGACAAATTGCCCGCTCCCGGCATCCCGTTCAAAGAGCGGGAAGTCCTCGATCCAGCAGAAGGCGTGCTTGGCCTTGGGCCCGACCCCGGGACGTCGGGTCAGCGTCATCCGGACGCCGTGGAGCGCCGGGCTGGTGACATCATCGGGCCCGGCCACGGCGAGCAGCAGATCGCCGGGAGCGCCGCCCAGCGCCGACAGCCCCTCGGCGCCGAAGGCCTTGACGCCCTGCCCCTCCCAGCCGGTGGTGGTTCGCCGCGCCCATATGAGCCCGCCCGCCCCGGCTCCCTTGACGATCACCGCCAGGGCGTCGAGTTCCTTGCGAGAGAGATCCGCCAGGCCCGGCGCCACAATCCCCCGGACCCGTCCGCCCGCCGCACGCGCCGAGTGCACGAACTCCGCCGCATCCGGGCGCACCCATTCGGACAGGTCCCGCAGTTCGAGGTCGTAGCGCAGATCGGGCTTGTCGATCCCAAAGCGCTCCATCGCCTCTCGCCAGGAGAGATGGGGGAACGGAACCGTGATCGCTTCCCCCGCCTCGGCCCACACCTGCTCCAGCACCTTCTCAATGTACCCATGGACGTCGGCCGCGGACACGAACGACGCCTCGATGTCGATCTGAGTGAATTCCGGCTGGCGGTCGGCGCGGAGATCCTCGTCCCGGAAACAGCGGGCAATCTGGAAGTACCGGTCGAAGCCCGCGACCATGAGCAGCTGTTTGTAGATCTGCGGCGACTGGGGCAGCGCGTAGAACTCCCCGGGGTGCACCCGGCTCGGCACCAGGTAATCCCGGGCCCCTTCGGGCGTCGGCTTGGTGAGAATCGGGGTCTCGATCTCGAGGAACTCCAGCGCCGTCAGGGCCTGCCGGGCCCGCTGCAACAACCGGTGGCGGAGGATGATGTTCGCCTGCAGCTCGGGCCGGCGCAGATCGAGGATCCGGTGCTTGAGCCGAAGCTCTTCGGCCGCGAGTTCCTCCCCTTCCTTCCGCGCCACCGGAATCGCCGGAGTCGTGGCCGGCCCGACGATGGACAGCTCGGTGACCCGAACCTCCACATCCCGCGAGGCCAGCGAGGAGTCCCGGGCGGAATCGGGCCGGAGTTCGACCGCCCCGCTCGCCAGGATCACGGTCTCCTGCCCCAGGGTCTTGGCCCGCTCCAGCACCGCGGGCGGGGTCCACTTGGGATCAAAGGAAAGCTGCACCAGACCATCGCGATCCCGGAGGTCGAGAAAAATGACCCCGCCGAGATCGCGCACCCGGTGAACCCAGCCCCCCAGCCGGACCGTCTGGCCGGCGTGCTCCTTCCGGAGGCTGCCGCAACGATGGGTGCGGATGGCGGTGCTGGCGGTCATCGCTCCTCGGCGTCCACGAGAACCTGATAGAACTCGGCGGCCGTGCTGGCGCCGAGCAGCGCATCCCGGACGCTCGCGCGCCGCACCAGGCGGGCGATGCGGGAGAGCGCCTTCACGTGCTGGCCCGCGGCGCTCTCCGGACCGATGAGGAGGAAGAAGAGCCGCACGGGCTCGCCGTCCAGGGCCTCGAATTCGATCCCGGCCGGGAGGCTGCCACACACGACCGCCAGCTCGGCGACCTCGGCCTTGGCATGCGGGATGGCGATCCCGTGGCCGATTCCAGTGGACAATACCCGTTCACGATCCAGCACGGCGGCCAGGAGCGGAATGGGGTCGTTGCCCACCGCCCCGGCCAGCAGCTCGGTGAGCTCACGGAGCACCCCTGCCTTGTCCTTGGCCGCGAGGGGGACCTTGATGCGATCGGCGGTGAGCAGTTCGGTGAGCAGCAATCCAGGGGTCGGGTCGGAGATTGGAGAAAACCTAACCGGCGCGGCGGGAGTGGGCAACTAATTCGTGGATGAGGACTTAGCCCGTTTACATCAGGGGGGAAAGCGAACCGCCGGGTCCCTGGGGGACCCGGCGGCCGCGGATTCAGCAGAATGCTCCCTGCTTAGGGAACGTTGACGGTCTGGGTAGTCGTGTTGCTTGCCCCGCCGTTGTCCGTGACGGTCAATGACAGGCTGAAGGTGATAGCCCGTCCGAAGGAGCGGCTGAACGACGGTGCCGTGGAGGCCACGCTGCCGCTGGCGAGCGTCCAGCTGTAGCTGGCAATGGTGCCATCCGGGTCGCTCGAGCCGGTGCCATCGAACGTGCAGGTGCGGCTCGGGGTGCAGGAGTACGTGAAGCTGGCGACCGGCGGCAGGTTGCCACCGCCACTCATCACCACGACCGGCTTGGTGATGCTGTTGGTCGCGCCACTGTTGTCTGTGACCGTGAGTGTCAGGTTGAAGGTGCGCGGCCCGGGGAAGGTCCGCATCCAGCTTGCCGCCGTCGAGACGACCGAGCCACTCGCCAGGGTCCACGAGTACGATGCGATGGTCCCGTCGGGATCTGAGGAGAGCGTGCCGTCAAACGTGCAGGTCAGATTGGGACAGCTGGAGTTGAAGTTGGCCACGGGGGGCTGGTTGACCGGGCCGCCGCCGATGAATTGCATGTTCAAGTTCTTGTTGGGGGTGTTGGCCGGGAACGCGCCGCCGCCCACGCCAGTGATGATGTTGTTGGTGGCGTTGTTGATGATGGCGGTATTGACTGCGGTCACCGAGGCGCCGGGGTTGGCACTCAGGTAGAGTGCCGCGACGCCGGCCACATGAGGCGCCGACATCGAGGTGCCGCTGATGGTGGCCGTGGCCGTCGGGCTGCCGATCCAGCCGGCGGTGATGTTGACGCCCGGGCCGCCCAGATCCGTACAGGGGCCGATGTTGGAGAAGTTGGCCAGCCGGTCGTTGATGTCGAAGGCCATGACCGTCAGGCCTTGCGTCACCGCGGCGGGCGACTGGGTGCAGGCGTCGGCGCCGAAGCTGTTGCCGGCCGAAAGGCTGTACACCACGCCCGCGTTGATCGACGCGATCACCGCGTTGTTGGTGGCCGGATCGAACCCGCCCCCGAGGCTCATGTTGGCCACGGAGTTCTGGCCGGGGTGGGCCTGGTGGTCGCCGGTGACCCAGTTGATGCCGGCGATGACCTGGGCGAAGCTGCCCGACCCGCCGCAGTTGAGTACCCGGACCGGGTGCAGCGTCACACCCTTGGCCACGCCATAAGTGGTCCCGCCTACGGTCGTAGCCGTGTGGGTACCGTGTCCGTTACAGTCGTTGGCCGTGCCGCCGGTCGTAATGGCGTCAAATCCGGTGGAGAGCCGGCCGGCAATGTCCACATGCGGCGTGGTGGCGGTGCCGTTGATGCCACCCAGGATGCCGGTGTCGATGCCGTAGAAGTGCACGCCGGCGCCGGTGTTCGGATAGGTGTAGCTCTGGTTGAGCGGCAGGTTCGCCTGGTCGATCCGGTCGAGACCCCAGTTGGCAGGGTTGGTCTGGGTGGCGTCGAGCTTGACCACCGCGTCCTGCTCGATCAGATCGATGTTGGGATTGCGCCGGAGCCGCTCCACCGCGGCATCGGACAGATCGGCCGCAAAACCGCGGACCGCGTGCTCATACACGAACATCATGCGGCCGCCCTCGCTCCGGACGATCCGGTCGGACTCTCCCCGGACATCGGAAACGGACGCCTTGAAGAGCACGATATAGCGGCCCGGGACGAGGTCGGCCGTCGCATTCTTCTGGACTTCCAGCAGCGACGGCGATTGCGTAGTGGTCGGTCCCTCGCTACATGCCGCGAACAGGAGCGTACCGCACGCCAGGGCGAGCAACTTCTTCTTCATGAACCCTCCGGAGGGTATGGTAAGGATCGGCCACGACGCTTCCCGGGGGTTAGGAATCGTTCGGTGCCGAAAAAGAATTCAATGGTCGCACGCGGCCGGGGCAAAACGGCGCCCCAAGGAAGGCGCGCTCAATTTGATTCATCTCGCTTCGTGGGTCAACTCGTGAGCCGCGCCACACCTGTGGCTTTGCGGCAACGGTTGTCACGCGGCGCCAGCCCCGCACCCCTCGATTATCTTCCCGCCCATGCCGAGGGCGCCACTACCGATCACTTTGCTCGACCGCGGCCCCGCCGAAGCGGCCTCTCTGCTGGCGGCATGGACCGGGGCGGAAGGCCTGCCGGACTACCGGGCCCGTCAACTCCATCCCAGGCTGTGGCAACGTCCCGTTGCGGATTGGAAGGAAGCCACCGACCTGCCTGCATCGCTTCGGCACCGGCTGGACCAGGCCTGGCCGATCCCGCGATTGACGCTCGCGATCGAGCAGGTTTCTCACGACGGCACTCGCAAGTATCTCTGGCGGCTGGCCGACGGCGAGTCGATCGAGTCGGTGCTGATTCCCAGCGGGGAGCGGCGAACCCTGTGTATCTCCTCCCAGGCCGGGTGCGCCCTGGGGTGCGTGTTCTGCGCCACCGGCCGCATGGGCTTCCGGCGGAACCTCTCCCCCTTTGAGATCGCCGGACAGGCCCGGGAGCTGATCCTCCGGAACCCCGCCGACAAACCCACCAACATCGTCTTCATGGGCATGGGCGAACCGCTACTCAACTGGGACGCGGTCGACACGGCCCTCACGATCCTCAACAGCCCCGAAGGACTCGGCATCGGCGCCCGCCACATCACGGTGTCCACCGTGGGAATCGTCCCCGGGATGCAGGCGCTCGCCGCCCGGCCCGAACAGTTCCGCCTCGCGATCTCCCTGCACGCGGCCACGGCCGGCCGGCGGCTGCCCCTCATGCCGATCGAGAAGAAGTATGACCTGGCCCAGGTGCTCGCTGCGGCTTCCGCCTTCCGGAAGCGGATCACTTTCGAATACGTCCTGATTGCCGGGCTGAACGATTCCGATCAGGACGCCGAGGCGTTGGCCCGGCTGGCTCGCCGCCAGGGCGCCCTGGTCAATCTCCTCCCGCTCCACCCAGGCGGGGCACCGGGCCTCACACCCAGCACCGGGGAACGCATTCGCGCCTTCCAGCGCCTGCTGACCGGCCAGGGGATCGAGGCCGTCGTGCGCCGTAGCCGCGGGCTCGACATCAGCGCCGCGTGTGGACAGCTCCGGGTGGAGAGCGAGCAACCGGGCCGCGGGGTTGCTACGATCTGACTCGAATCCCCGAGGCGCCGATGGCGATCGGCTCACGATTCGGGCCAGACAGCACGAAATCCGTCCCTCTCCGCCAAGATGGTTTCCTGCAATGAGTTGGGCCCGTTACACCGGCTCCCATTCCACCTTCCTGGGAGCGTCGGCGTGGCGCCCGCGCCATAGCGCGAAGGTGACGGTTGGGGTCACCCGGTGGCCCCGAACCCCGCCGAGATGCAGTTGATGGAAAGCAGAAGGGCGGCAAGGTATTGCTGGCGTTCCTGCTCTCCGGTGGCCGCCCTGACCCGGCGCAGCAGTTCGACCTGCTGCCGGCTCGCTTGATTGATCGTGGCCAGGCGCCGGCCCAGCCGACGGCGGAACCGGGGGAAGCGCTCGGCGAGCTCACCGCCGCCGGTCACGCTGAGGACGGTCCGGACCGTCCGATGGTACTCCTCTTCCATCACGTTGAAGATTTCTTCGCGGCCCGCATGGGCCGGGGCCAAGTCCGCATACTGCCGGGCAATCGCCAGGTCCACGTAGGAGAGGGTCTTCTCCACCTCATCGAGTACCAGCCGGAACAGCCGCGAGTCCCGGAACATCCGGTGCAGCAAGGCAACGCCCCGGTCCCCCCGAACCTGCATGAACGTCTCCAGGCCGCTCCCCAGCCCGTACCAGCCGGTGATGAAGTGCCGGTTCTGGGACCAGGCGAACACCCAGGGAATGGCCCGGAGGTCGGCGAGGGTGCTCACGCCCGTCCGGCGCGCGGGGCGGGACCCGATGTTGAGGCCGCCGAGTTCCTCCAGCGGGCTGGCGGTGGAGAAGTAGGTCAGGAGGTCGGGGTGTTCGACGAACCGCCGGAAGGACGCGTGGGCGGCGCCGGAAATGGCCTCCATGGCCTCATCGAACTCGCTGGTCGGCGCCAGTGCGGATTCATGGTCCGACCGCACCGAGTGCTCGATCACGCTGGCCGCGAGCAGTTCCACCTGGTATTGCGCGGTGCCGCGGTTGGCGTACTTGAGCGAGACGACCTCCCCCTGCTCGGTGATCCGCATTCGGCCGCGAATGGAGCCGGCCGGCTGGGCGGCGATGGCGCGGCCGAGCGGCGCCCCGCCCCGGCTGACCGAGCCGCCCCGGCCGTGGAAGAACGCGATGGGCACCCCGAGTTCCTCGCCCAGCCGGGTGAGCCGCGCCTGGGCCTTGAACAGCTCCCAGTTGGCCGAGAAGAACCCGCCGTCCTTGTTGCTGTCGGAGTAGCCGATCATGACTTCCTGGGTCCCGCCCAGGGCCCGCACGGTCCGGCGCACCACCGGAATGTTGAGCAGTTCGCGCATCATGGCCGGCGCGCGATGCAGGTCATCAATGGTCTCGAACAGCGGCACGATGGCCAGGGTGGAACTCTCGGTGCCGGCCTCGTCGGCGAACAAGCCGCCTTCCTTGGCCAGCAGGTAGGCGCCCAGCACATCGGCGACCTCCCGGGTCATGCTCAGGACAAAGCTGCCGAAGGCCTCGCGGTCGAGGTCGGCCCGCATCTCCCGCACCACCCGGAACATCCCCATCGTCTCCTGTACCTCCGGCGGGAATCCCTCGAGCGGGCGGTCTCCGCGGCGAGGCCGGGCCAGTTCGGCCACCAGCCAGGCCTTCCACTCCTCGGAACGGACCGGCGGGGGCTCCCCGGCCGCGCCGGTGGTCGCCCGCCAGAGCGCGACCAGCGCCGCGGTCAGCCGAGTCGTGTTCTCCCGGAGGTCGAGCCGCACGGTGCTGAAACGGAAGGTCTCGACTTCCCGCCGCAGCGGGCGCACCAGGGCCTCCGCCACTCGAACGCTGCCACCCTGCGCCAGGGCGTTCTCCAGGAGCCGGAAATCGACGAGCAGCTCCTCGGCGGATGCGTAGCCCTCCCCCGCGGGCGCGGTGCGTCCGGCTTCGGCGTGGGCACGTGCGCCCTCTAGCTTGCGCATCATGCAGGCGAGAAACTGGCGGAACACCTCGCCCGGATTCCGGGCCAGGATGCCCGGACCATCCCCACTGGCTGCCAGCTCGGCGTCGAGCGCCCTCCGAAAGTCGGCGGGGATGTCCAGGGCCCGCTCCGTGATGCTCAGGGTGCGGAGCAGGTCGCCCAGCCGCTGGTGGTAGCGGTGGAGGCTGGCCACCCGATTCTCCCGCAGCGTCCGCCGGGTCACCTCGTTGGTGACGAAGGGATTGCCGTCGCGGTCCCCGCCAATCCAAGAGCCGAATTGGAAGAAGGGCGGGATCTCGAACGATTCTCCCGGCCACAGCTGGTGCAGCGTGCGGTCCAGCTTCTCCAGCAGCTCGCCGGTCGCCTCGAACAGGGACTCGCTGAAGAAGTGGAGGCCCCAGTAGACCTCCTGCGGCACCGTCGGCTTCTCGAGCCGGAGGTCGCCGGTCATCCACAGCAGTTCAATTTCCAGGCGGAGCTGATCGATGAGCTGGGTGCGTTCGCGCGGGGTCCAGCGGGGGGATTCGAGGTCGACCAGGCGCCGGTAGATGCGCCGGTGTTTCTCCAGCACCGTGACCCGCTTGGCCTCGGTGGGGTGGGCGGTGATCGTGGGTCGCACCCGCAGCGCGCGGAGAAGATGGCGGACCTGCTCCGGCCCGACGATGCCATCCTCCCGGGCCTGGTGCAGCACCTGCGCCAGGGTGCCGCGTACCTGTTCCTGGCCCCGCTCGGTCTCGGTCTGCCGCCGGCGCCGCATGGCGGCGTTCTGCTCCGCAATGGACAGCAGCTGGAACCAGATGCCCTGCGCCCGGAGGCAGGCCTCCAGCTGCTCCGGACTCCACGCCGGGTCCAGCGGCCCGCCCGCCAGCGCGGTCTCGAGGTACGGATGCCGGACCCGCACGACGTCCCGGAGCAAACCGAACAGCAACTCGGCGGTCTCGGATGCGTACCGGGCCGCGCTGGCCGCCAGGGGATCGGTGGAGGTTGGCAGCGCCCCGGCCTCGAACGGCGCGACGTGGTCCTGGGTCACACCACCCGGTCTCGCACCGGCTGCCCGGCAAAGAAGAGTCGGAGGTTTTCCAGCGCCCGCAGGCCCATGGCCACCCGGGTCTCCATCGTGGCGCTGCCCAGGTGGGGCAGGAGGACCACGTTCTCCAGCGTGAGGAGGTCGGCCGTCACCTGCGGCTCCCGCTCGAACACATCGAGACCCGCCCCCGCGATGGTCCCCGCTTTCAGGGCCGCCACCAGGGCAGCCTCATCGACCACGTCGCCGCGGGCACTGTTGATGAGGAAGGCGGATCGCTGCATCAGGCTCAGGCGGGTGGCGTCCATCAGGTGCCGGGTCTCGGGGGTCGCCGGGCAGTGCAGCGACACAAAATCCGCCTCGGCCAGCACCGCTTCGACGCTGGCCCGCGGCTCCGCGCCCGCCGCCCGGGCCTCTTCAGGGGTCGGCGGGAACGGATCCGAGAAGATGACCCGCATGCCGAAGCCATGATGCATGCGCCGGGCAACCGCCTTGGCAATCCGGCCGAATCCGATCAGCCCCAGCGTCTTGCCGCTCACCCGAGCGCCCAGCATGTGGGTGGGCCGCCAGCCCGTCCAGTGGCCGCCGCGGACATGCCGGTCTCCCTCGGCGGCGCGGCGGGCCACCATGAGCAGCAGGGTGACGGCCAGATCGGCGGTATCATCGGTGAGCACGTCCGGTGTGTTGGTCACGGTGATGCCAAGGCCCTTGGCGGCCTGGACATCGATGTTGTTGAAGCCCACGCCGAAGTTGGCCACGATCTGCGCCCGCCGCCCGGCGACACCCAGCACGTCGGCGTCGATCTTGTCGGTCACCGTCGGCAGCAGCCCGTCGGCGCTCCGCAGCGCCTCCTTGAGTTGCTCGGCGTTCAGCGGCCGATCGTCGGGATTCAGCACCGCATCGAAATGGGTCTGGGCCTCCACCTCGCACGCCGCCGGAATCTTCCGGGTGATGACGATCCGCGGGCGCGGGTTCACCGGGTCACCAGCTTCTTGCGCGGCGGCTTCTTGGCCAGCGCTTCCGCCACGGCCTTCCCCAGCTCGGCCGGGCTGGGCGCCACCGCCAGGCCCAGCGACCGCATGATTTCGGATTTCTCGGCGGCGGTGTCGCCGAACGCGGAGATGATGGCCCCGGCATGGCCCATCCGGCGCCCGCGCGGCGCCGTCAGCCCCGCCACATAGCCGATCACCGGCTTGCGCATGTTTTCCTTGACCCACATGGCCGCCTCGGCCTCCTGCGGGCCGCCGATCTCGCCGATCATCATGACCGCCTCGGTCTCCGGATCGACCTCGAAGCGTTCCAGCATGTCGAGGAAGCTGGACCCGTTCACCGGGTCGCCGCCGATGCCCACGCTGGTGCTGACGCCGATGCCGAGGTCCTTGAGCTGACTGGCGGCCTCATAGCCGAGCGTGCCGGACCGGGTGACCAGGCCGACGGTGCCCGCCTTGTAGATGTGGCCGGGCATGATGCCCAGCATGGACTTGCCGGGACTGATGATCCCGGCGCAGTTGGGACCGATCAGCGTGGTGCGCTTCTCCTTCGGGTACCGGCGCAGGTAGCGCTTGACCATCATCATGTCCTGCGCCGGGATGCCGTCGGTGATGCAGCAGACCAGCTTGATGCCGGCGTCGGCGGCCTCCATGATGGCGTCGGCGCAGAACGCCCCGGGAACAAAGATGATGCTGGCATCGGGATAGACCGCATCCACCGCGTCCTTGACGGTGTTGAACACTGGCAGGCCGATGTGGGTCTGGCCGCCCTTCCCGGGCGTCACGCCGCCCACCACCTTGGACCCGTACTCGATCATCTTCTGGGAGTGGAACGTGGCCTTGTCTCCGGTGAAGCCCTGCACCAGGATGCGGCTCAGTTCATTGATCAGGATCGCCATAGGTCAGTTCCCCTTTGCCGTGCGCCAGGCCGCGACCACCTTCTCGGCCGCATCCGCCAGTGAATCCGCCGAGATGATCGGCAACCCCGACTCGGTGATGATCGTGCGGCCCTCCTCCACGTTGGTGCCCGCCAGCCGCACCACCAGCGGCACCTTCACCCCCACCTCCCGGACTGCCTGCACCACGCCGTTGGCGACCCAGTCACAGCGGTTGATCCCGGCGAAGATATTGACCAGCATGGCGCCGACCTTGCCGTCCTGCAGCACCAGCTTGAAGGCCATGGCCACGCGTTCGGGCGAGGCGCCGCCGCCCACGTCCAGGAAGTTGGCCGGCGACCCGCCGGCATGCTTGATCATGTCCATCGTGGCCATCGCGAGGCCAGCGCCGTTGATGATGCAGCCGATTTCGCCGTCCAGCGCCACATAGTTGAGCCCATGCTCCGCCGCCTGCGCCTCGCGGGGATCCTCCTCGGCGTGGTCCCGGAGTTCGCTGACGGTGGGCCGCCGGAAGAGGGCGTTGTCGTCGAAGCCCATCTTGGCGTCCAGAGCGAGCAGCTGTCCGTCCTGGGTGAGCACCAGCGGGTTGATCTCCACCATCGTGGCGTCCAGGTCGCGGAAGGCGCGATGACAGCCGAGCAGCATCGCGACCATGCGGTTGACCGAACCGGCGGGCAGGCCCAGGCCGTAGGCGATCTCCCGGGCCTGAAAGGCCTGCATCCCCACCGCCGGTTCCATGGATTGGCGCAGGATGGTCTCGGGCTCGCTCTTGGCGATCTCCTCGATCTCCATCCCGCCATGCGGATGCGCCACCAGCATGATGCGCTCGGTCTTGCGATCGAGCACGAAGCCGATGTACAGCTCGCGCTCGATCGGCACCGCCGCCTCGACGTAGAGCCGGTGCACGACCTTGCCCTCGGGCCCGGTCTGGTGCGTCACCAGCCGCTTGCCCAGGAGTTCGGTGGCGGCCTTCCGGACCTGGTCCTCGGTGGTGCACAGCTTGATGCCGCCGGCCTTGCCGCGGGCCCCGGAGTGAATCTGGGCCTTCACGGCCCATCGGGTGCCGCCGATCTCGGCGGCGCGGTAGACCGCCTGTTCGGCGCTGTAGGCCACGCCGCCCCGGGGTACAGCCACCCCGAAGTTGGCAAGCAGTTCTTTGGCCTGGTATTCGTGGATATCCAAGGTGACCTCCCGAAGGCCGTCAGCCGGCGGCGATCCGCCGAGCCGTCACGCGTCCTGTGCTGATCACTTCCGGGCCGCGATCGCGGCCGCCATCTCCACTACGACGTTGGCCATCCGGGCGCTCGCCGCATCGATCATCTTGCCATCGAGCTGCGCCGCACCCTTCCCCTCCCGGGCCGCCTGGTCCAGGGCCTCGAGAATGCGCCGGGCCCGCGTGACCTCGGTCTCCGGCGGCGTGAAGATCCGGTTGGCCAGGTCGATCTGGGAGGGGTGAATGGCCCACTTCCCCTCGATCCCCAGCGCCGCGCCCCGCCGGGCCGCCGCCAGGAAGCCGTCGGCGTCCTTGAAGTCACCGAACGGACCGTCGATGGGCCGCAGTCCGTAGGCGCGGCAGGCGACGATCATCCGGGTGAGCGAGGCGTGCCACTGGTCGCCCGGATAGTCGGGGTTGAGCCCGCCGATGGACACGGTGCGCGCCCGCATGCTGGCGGCGTAGTCGGCCACCCCGAAGTGCATCGCCTCCAGCCGGCGCGAGCTCTGGGCGATGGCCTCCACGTTGGCCATGCCGAGCGCGGTCTCGATGAGCACGTCCAGCCCGATCCGGTGGGGAATCCCCTTGGCGGTCTCGATCTGGGTCAGCAGCGCATCGGTCAGGTACACATCGCCCGGCACCCCCACCTTGGGGATCAGCACCACATCGAGCTTGTCCCCGGCCTGCTCCACCACATCCACGATATCCCGGTAGAAGTAGTGGGTATCGATGCCGTTGACGCGGACGCAGATGGTCTTGCCCCGGCCGCGCCAGTCGTAGTCGTGCAGCGCCTGGATCACGTTGGTCCGGGCCTGCTCCTTGTCCGCCGGGGCGACGGCGTCTTCCAGGTCGAGGAAGACATAGTCCGCGGCGCAGTCCAGCGCCTTGGCGAACATGGCCGGATTGGACCCCGGCACGGCCAGCTCACTGCGCTGTAGCCGGGCCCGGGCCGGCTCGTAACGGGTATGGCTCACGCGACACCCGCCGGCTGCTTGGCGACCGCGGTCTCGGCCGGCCCACCGGTCCGCTTCGGCGGGAGCGGCTTCTGGGTCTCGATCCAGTACTGCTGCGCCGCGGCCACGCCCTTGCCCAACTCGACCTTGATGCCGACATCCCGCATGGCCATCTCCGTCCCCGCCAGGCCGGCGAGCAGGGTGATCTCGTTGAGGTCCCCCAGGTGCCCGATGCGGAACAGCTTGCCCGCCACCTTGTTGAGCCCGGCGCCCAGCGCAAAGTTGTAGCGCCGGTAGGCGACGTCGATCACGTCGGCGCCGTTGAACCCGGTCGGCACGAGGATGGCGCTCACCGTATCGCTGTGCCACTTCGGGGCCCGGGCACAGAGCGACAGGCCCCAGGCGGTCACTGCCCTCCGGCACCCTTCCGCCAGACGATGATGCCTGGCAAAGACGTTCTCCAGGCCCTCCTCCAGCAGCATCGCCATCGCCTCCCGCAGCCCGTAGAGCATCGGGGTCGATGGGGTGTAGGGGAAATAGCCGGTGCCGTTGGCCTTCCGCATATCCTCGAAGCTCCAGTAGCAGCGCGGCAGCCGGGCGGCCGTGCCGGCCTCGAGGGCGCGCGGACTCACGCACACGATGCCCAGACCGGCGGGCATCATGAAGCCCTTCTGCGATCCGGTGACGGCCACATCGACTTTCCACTCATCCATCCGAAAGTCAATGCTCGCCAGGCCGCTCACGCTGTCCACGAACAGCAGCGCGGGATGCTTGGCGGCATCCATGGCCTTCCGCACACCGCCGATGTCGCTGGTCACGCCGGTGGCGGTCTCGTTGTGGACGATGCACACCGCCTTGTAGGCATGGGCGCTGTCCTTGGCCAGCAGCGACTGCAGCTGATCCACCGGCGCACCCTCACCCCATTCCACCTCCACCACGGTGACGTCCAGGCCGAGCCGCTGCATCATGTCGATCCACAGATGGCTGAACTGGCCGTAGCGGAAGGTGAGCACCTTGTCGCCGGGCGACAGGGTGTTGACCAGCGCGGACTCCCAACCGCCGGTCCCGGTCCCCGGGAAGACGAAGGGGGTCCCCGACTCGGTCTTGAAGACCTTGCGGAGGTCCCGCAGAATCCCGAACGTGAATTCGGGGAAGGTGGAGGCGCGGTGGTCCTCCATCGGCACGTGCATCGCTCGCAGGATGCGGTCCGGCGAGTTGGTCGGACCGGGAACGAACAGCAAGTTGCGGCCAGCCATGGCACCATCCTCTGCGCTGAAGACAACTGAGCGGGAGCTCTGGGCGCCCGCGCGAATGCTTCCGGGGGGCTGTATGTTCATACGCCCCGCCGTTTCCTCCGACCTGCGAGCCGCTGCATGACGCTTTCCCCGCCGTCCGGAGACCCGCGGGCCCTGCTGGCGGACCTGTACTGGGCGGCCGTCACCGCGGCCGCCCCCGGTCCTGCCCTCCGGAAGGCGCTCGGCCAGCACCCGGAGCGGTCCTCACGTCGGGTGCACATCCTGGCCCTCGGCAAGGCCGCCCTGCCCATGGCCGAGACCGCCGTCGCGGTCCTGGCCGAACGCGGGCAACAACCCGCCGGCGGCCTGGTGGTGGTGCCGGAACCATCACCGTCGCCCCACGCCCGGCTGCCGCTCGTGGTGGGCGATCATCCCCAACCGGGGCCCGGTTCGCAGGCCGCCGCGGATCGCCTGAGCGCCGCAGCAATAGCCGTCCGACCGGAGGACGAAGTGTGGGTCCTTCTCTCCGGCGGTACCAGCAGCCTCATCGCAGCCCCGCTGCCTGGACTCGCGGCCACCGATCTGGCCACGCTCTTCCGGCTGCTGCTGGGCTCTGGGCTGGATATTACGGCGATGAATCGAATCCGCAAACGCTTCTCACGCTGGTCGGGCGGACGACTGGCGGCCGCCCTCGCCCCGGCTCAAGTGAAAAATTTCACAATCTCAGATGTAATCGGCGATGATCTCGGCTCCATCGGTTCAGGTCCCTGCGTTTCGGATCCCTTCAGCGCGACGGATGTGCGAGCGACGCTCGTCTCCGCCGGCCTGTGGCAGGCCACGCCTATCGGCCTCCGCGACTACCTGGAAGCCGTGGAACGTGGTGCCCTACCCGACACTCCCAAGCCTGGCCACCCCGCCTTCAAGACAACCACGGCAACCGTCGTGGCCAGCAACCGCCTGGCGCTCGAGGCGGCGTTGCAGCACGCGGCCGATCTGGGACTCGAGGCACACCTCATGGACGCCGCCCTGCACGGGGAGGCCGCCGAGGTGGGCCGCGGACTGGCGACCCGGCTGCTGGCTTATGATGCCACAAAAGCCCCGACCGCGCAAGCCGGGGGGCTGAATAAACATACAGTTCTGATCTGGGGTGGCGAGACCACCGTGACCCTGACACCGGACGCGGGGCTGGGCGGACGATCCCAGGAGCTGGCGCTCGCGGCGGCAGGAGCCTTGGCCGCGGCCCCCCGGAAGCACGCTTCCCGCCGAATCTCGCTGTTGGCTGCCGGCACCGATGGCCGTGATGGCCCGACCGATGCCGCCGGTGGATTTGCGGATGAGACCGTCTGGCGGGAAGTCACCGCGGCCGGACGGGACCCGGCGCGCGATCTGCTGTCCCATCACAGCCACGCCGCCCTCGAGGCTGCTGGGGCCCTGTTCCGTACGGGGATGACCGGCACCAACGTGATGGACCTGGTGCTGGCCCTGCTGGTACCCGACACCGGCCGCTGATCCGGGCCGCCCAACCCACCGGCGTCCGGCGGGGCTAGGGCTGGCCGCGCAGATCCGGCTGGAAATCCTGTCCCAGGATCACCGTCACATCGACCCGGCGCAGGCTGTCCGGCATGGGAGCAATCGCTCCGACACCCAGCGCGCTGCGTACCCGGGCCGCGGCATCGGGCGGGCCGCGCCGCAGCAGGATGCGGGTGGAATCCGAGGGTGCATCTGCCGTGCCGAAGTAGACCACGTCGAGGCCCTGGCGGCGCAGCTGGCGGGTGCCCTGACGGGCCAGCCCCTGGCGCGGCGTCCCGTTCAGCACCTCAACGAGGACCCGATGCTCCGCCGAGGGGATGTCATACGCGTGGCCCTCTACCCGGTCGCGGCGGAAGAACCGGACCAGGGCGCTGAGCAGGACGAGGGCGAGGAGGGATCCGCCGGCGATCAGCCAGCGGCGCGGACGGCCAGGGTATTCCAGAAGCGCACCGTCGGGTCGGGGAGCTGCCATCCGGAGGCGATGGCGCGGGCGAGGCGCGTTCGCGCGATTTCGCGCAGGACTCCGCCCGAGTCGCCCGGGAAACGCAGGGCCTGACGGGCGCGGTCCTCGCGCGCGTGCTCTCGGCCCGGTTCAAGGTAGTCGGCACAGTAGAGAACCCGGCCGACCATGTCCCATTCCGCCAGCCCGACACTGTGATAACGCACCGCGTCCAGCACGCCGCGATCGGTCTCGCCGTCCGCCTTGGCGCGCGCCGCGCTGGCCGGGCCGTGCCGGAGGGCGGCGTTGCCCAGGGCGCTTGGAGCCCACCGCTCCAGCTCCTCCGCAGGGGCATCCCGCAGCGCGTCGTGCAGCCACACCGCGCGTAACCAGCGATTCCGTTCACTGTCGGGCACGCCCATCTCCTCCGCCCACTGCGAGACCAGGGTCGCGACTCGCTCGATGTGAGCCAGCCGGGCCGGGGACACCACCGACCAGACGGGGAGTGTCGGACGGAGACCGGAAGGGGCCGAGCGGGATTCGTGGATCAGATTCAACGGAACTCCATGCCCAGAATGAGATTGTCGAGCAGCCGGGTGCGGCCCACCCGGCCAGCCACTGCGATGATTGTGCCACGTTCGACGCGCGAAATCGGGCGGAGCGTCTCCGGATTCACAATGGCAATATAGTCCGCCGTCACCCCAGGAAACATCTGAAGCCGCTCCCGCACGGCGGCCTCGATCCCCTCGGAGCGGTGCTCTCCCGCCCGCCACGCCTGGTCCGCCGCCTGCAGCGCACGATGCAGCCCGAGGGCCTGACCGCGCTCCTCCGGCGTCAGGTAGGCGTTGCGGCTGCTCAACGCCAGGCCGTCGGGCTCCCGCACCGTCGGCGACACCGCCACCTCGACCGGAAAGTCCAGGTCGCGCACCATCTGGCGCACCAGGGTGGCCTGCTGGATGTCCTTCTGGCCGAACACGGCGACGTCGGGCTGCACCAGGTGGAGGAGTTTGGCCACCACGGTAAGGACACCCTCGAAGTGACCCGGCCGCACCGCGCCCTCCCAGAGGAGCGCGGCCGAGCCGGGTAGGACCCGGACTTCGGAACCGGGCGGGTACATCATGTCGACCGTCGGGAGAAACAGCGCGTCCACCCCGCTCTGGCCTGCCAGAGCGCGGTCCCGCTCCAGGTCGCGCGGGTAGCGCTGATAGTCCTCGTTGGGCCCGAACTGCAGCGGATTGACAAAGACGCTCAGGACCACCACATCGCAGCGCCCCCGGGCTTCGCCCACCAGCGAGAGATGCCCGGGATGCAGGGCGCCCATGGTGGGGACCAGACCGATGCGGCGCTGGGCTCGGCGGTGCCCGCCAACCCAGGCGTGGAGGGAGGGACGATCAGTGAGGGTGAGCATGGTGCTCGGGGCCGGCGGCGGGCTGATGGCTCACTCGAAGCTGTGTTCTTTCCCCGGATATTTGCCCCCTCGCACCTCTGCGGCGTAGGCCAGGGCGGCCTCGCGCACGGTGGCCGCAAGATCGGCGTACGTCTTCAGGAATTTCGGCTGGAAGCCTTCGTTGAGGCCCAGCATGTCGTGCAGGACCAGCACCTGGCCGTCGCACCCGGGTCCCGCGCCGATGCCGATGGTCGGGATGGCCGTGGCCCGGCTTAACTCGGCCGACAGGGCCGCCGGCACGAGTTCCAGCACGACCGAACAGGCGCCCGCCTGCTCGAGGGCGCGGAGATCGGAGCGCAGCTGGTCGGCCTGGCTGCGCTCCCGCCCCTGCACCCGATACCCCCCCAGCTGATGCACCGATTGGGGAGTAAGGCCCAGATGACCCATGACCGGGACCCCGATGCGGACCAGGGCCTGGACGGTGGCCGCCATGGCCTCGCCGCCCTCGAGTTTCACGCCGTGCGCGCCGGTTTCCTTCAGGACCCGGCCGGCGTTGCGGATCGCGTCCTCGACGGAGACCTGATAGGAGAGGAAGGGGAGGTCCACGAAGAGCAGCGACCGGGTGGCGCCCCGCCGGACCGCGGCGGCGTGGTAGATCATCTGATCGAGCGTGGCGTTCAGGGTGGTCTCGTGGCCCGCGATGATCTGATTCAGTGAATCGCCGACCAGCAGGATGTCCACCGTGCCGTCCAGCAACCGGGCGAACAGGGCATCGTAGCAGGTCACCACGGTGAGTTTCTCGCCGGCCGCCTTGCGCTCGCGAAGGTCAGGGACGGTCAGTGGCTTGGGCGCGGTCATCGGCGTCTACTCCTCATCCTTCTTCAAGGGGCTGAGGCGGTCGAGTTCCTCGATTTCCCGCTGCCACCAGTCGCGGTTGGGCAGCTCCGCATGGGGGATCCGGAGATCCGGGTCGCGCAGCCGCCGGGTCCCATACCGGACGATGTCCAGGTCGAGGGTGCGGGGACCCCAGCGTTCGCCACGCACCCGGCCGTTGTCGTCCTCGATCTTGTGCAGCAGCTTGAGAAACCGGCCGGGATCGAGCGTGGTATCGAGCAGCACCATCTGGTTGAGATACGGACCCTGCCCCTCTGGTCCGACCGCGGGAGTCTCTTCGACGGTGGACACGGCCAGCAGGTTGGTGAGCGGCACCTTGGCCAGGGCCTCGCGGGCCCGCGCCAGATAGCCCGCGCGGTCTCCCTCGTTGCTGCCGAGGGCGATATAGATGCGTTCTCGTGGGTTCATAGCTCGTGTGAAAAGTGACGGGCGATGCTCTCCAGCCGTTCCGCCACGGCCGCCAGTTCGCGGATGGCCCGTTCCAGCTCGGCGTGACTGCGGGCGGTCTCCGAGGCCCGGCGGGCCGTGGTGTTGGCATCCTCCAGCGTCCGCGCCGAGACCTGGGCAATGCGCTCGACCTGGTCGCTCAGGCGGAGCGCGGCCTGTTCCTGTCGTCCGGCGGTCCCGGCAATGCGGCGGGCGTGCTCGACCGCGTCGAGCGTCCCGGCCACGATGCCGTCCAGCGCCTTGGCCGCGTCACTGGACAGCTGTTCGACGCCGATGACCGTCTCGGTGCCGCGATCCATCTCCTCGGAAATCTGGGCCACCTGTCCCAGGATCGCCGCCACCAGCCCGCCCGCCTCACGCGAGGCCGCGCCACTCTGCGCCGCGAGTTGCCGGACCTCTTCGGCCACGACCGCAAAGCCCCGCCCCTGGTGGCCGGCCCGGGCCGCTTCAATGGCGGCGTTGAGCGCGATCAGGTTGGTCAGATCGGCGATCTCCCGGATGGTGCCGATGAAACCGATGAGCCGGTTGGTCACCTGGTACAGCTCGCCCACCTGGCCGGCGGTGGATCGCACGAACTGCTGCAGGTGGACCAGGCGCTGAATGGCATCCTGAATCGCGTCGCGGTTGCGGGCCGCGGTCTCCGCGGCCGTGGCCGAGGCGGCCCCGGCGGCGGTGCCGTCGGCGGCGACCTCGCGGGCCTGGGCGGCCAGGGCAGCCGTCGACTCCCGGCCCTGCGCCACCAGCAGTTCCTGTTCCGAGGCCCCGGCCCGGATGGCCTGCGCGGTCTGGGCCACCGACCCCGCCGCCGCGCGCAGGCTGTCGGCCGTGGCCACCAGCACCCGGACCTGCTGGCTGACCCGCTCGACGGTTTCCACCAAGGGACGGCGGAGGTCGGCGATGTGGATCGCGGTGGCCAGCTGCCCCGCGAAGGTGGATGCTGCCACCACCTCCTTCTTGCCGTAGCTCCGCGGCTTGTGGTGATCCAACTCGAGGGTGCCGATGATCTCGTTGCCGAAGCGTAACGGCAGCACCAGCATGCTGACCGCATCGGGGGTGGGGGCCAGAATGCGCTGATCGGACCGGGTGTCCATCACCACCATCGGTTCGCCGGTGTCCACCGCCTGGCGCCGGAGCATCGGACTGTCGAACGGCGGGTCGCCGCGATTGGGCCAGCCGAGCGCGCCCCGATATACCATGGTGGACGCCCCCTCGCGCACCCGGAAGATGCGGAAATCGCTCCAATCCAGCACCCGGTTGGCCATCTGCTCCAGCTGGGTAAAGGCATCGCCCAGGGAGAGGTTGCTGGTGATCACCCGCTCGCGGGAGTGGATCTTGTTGAGTTCCTCCGCGCCGATGGCCTCTTCCAGGATGCGGGTGGTCAGCAGGCCCAGCACCCCGAGCACCGCCATCACCGTGATCCACGCCTCGGGGGGCAGGGAGCGGATGGCCCCGGCCGCGATGACCGAGCCCGCCACGGTCAGGATGTACGCCAGAATCTCGTACCGGAGAATCATGAGCCGCTCGTGCGGCTCGAGCTTGCCGCGAATCAGCAGTGTAAAGTAGAAGAGCGACCGGGTGGCGAAGAAATACATGCCCGCCAGGGTGAGGCCGGCGGGCAGGAACTCCAGCGTCACGCCGGTGGGATCGGTGGCCACGTACACCGCGGCGTACACTCCGTACGCCGCCAGGAATCCGAGCGCCTCGCGCCCGGCGTTGACCCACGCCGCGAAGAGCAGCTTGCGCAGCCAGAATGCGTCCGCGAGGAAAGTGCCGAGACCGAGCGCAAAGACCACCATGGCCGGCCCCACCGTGACGGCGCCGACCAGCGCCACCACCCCGACCTGGGACAGGTAGGAAAACTTGGAGAGCTGGATCTGCCCGCGGCGCAGGATGACCGTGAGGGCCAGCAGCCCGAGGGCCACCCAGGGCTGGTCCAGCCAGCGACGGTCGCCGGCCATGGCCGCCACGCCGAGGATCGTGCCGCCCCACGCCATGGCGCTGGCGTACCCTTCGAGGAGCCTGCGCGAGATGGTGCTCATGCTTCCCGCTCCCGGTCGGCCTGGTCGATGGCCGCGCGGAGCTGGCCCAGGAATTTGCCCGCCGCCTCCGGCCCGTCCCGGGCCAGCCGCTCGACCAGGGCGCTGCCCACCACCACGCCGTCGGCCATCCCGGCGACCCGGGCCGCCTGCTCGGGAGTGCTGATCCCGAACCCCACCGCGAGCGGGAGCGGACTCGCCGCCCGGACCCGTGCCAGGTAGTCGCCGATGCCGCTCGCCAGCGCGGCGCTGGCGCCGGTCACGCCTAACCGGGCGACGAGGTAGAGGAAGCCCTGCGCTCCCGTGACCACCTCCTGGAGCCGAGCTCCGGTTGTCGTGGGCGCCACCAGGCGGATCAGCGCAAGCGGGCTGTGGCGCACCGTCTCTTCCACTTCGGGATCGCTGCCGGCGGGGAGGTCGGTGAGCAGCAGCCCGGCCAGCCCGAGGTCGGCGGCGTCCCGGACCAAGCGGTCGACGCCGTAGCGCCGCACCGGATTCAGATAGCTGAAGAGGACCACCGGTTTCTTCAGCCCGGCCTCGGCGATGAGTTCCAGCGTGCGCGCCAGGGTCATCCCGCCCCGCAGGGCCTCAAAGGAGGATCGCTGGATGGTGGGCCCGTCGGCGAGCGGATCGCTGAAGGCCACGCCCACCTCCAGCAGGTCGGCGTGTTCGGCGGCCCGGCGCAGCGCCTCGATGCTGGACCGGCGGTCGGGGTGCCCGGCCGTCAGGTACGGAATGAGCGCGGTGCGCCGGGCACGCCGCAACTCGCGCCAGGCATCCTCCAGCCGGGTCTCACACAAAATAGTCGCCGACAATGATGCCGTACCGATCCGGATTGGTGACCTTGACGATCGAGCGGAGAAACGCGCCGTTGGCGTCCTGGGCCAGGAGACTCTCTTCCCGCCCCGGCGGGCCGAGCATCGCACCGTTCTCATCGAGGCAGATGCGGACCAGCGGCCGGTTCAGGAACTGCTGATCCTGATTGGCCGCGGCGACGATGGCCACCTCGAACGTGTCCAGGATGACGCACGTGCCGACGGGATAGATGCCGATGAGATTGATCAGCGCCTTGACCAGCATCGGATCGTAGCCGCGGCGCGGGTTTTCCCACATCTCCCGGAGCACCTGATCGGGCTGGATGGGCACGGTCTGGTAGCTGCGTCGGGTCGTGGCGGCGTCATACCCGTCCGCCACGGCCACGATGCGCGAGAAGATCCCCTGGGCCCTGGGCCGGATGGCTCGCGGGTATCCCGTGAGGTCGGTCTTCATGTGATGCTCGTGCGCCACGACGATCGGGCGATGCGGGATCTCGCCGTAGCCCCCCATGCTGAACAGCGTCAGCACCCCCTGCCAGGGGTGCATCTGCATCATCTTCCACTCCTCCTCGGTCAGGCCGGTGGTCTTGTTGAGCACTTCGACCGGAATGCGGGCCTTGCCCACATCGTGGAGCAGCGCCGCGAGGCCCAGATCGTAGAGCTGGAGCCGGGTGAGGGACAGCTTCTTGCCGATGGCCACGGCCAGGATGCAGACATTCACCGAATGGGTGAACGTATACTCGTCGTAGTCGCGAATGGCAGTGAGTCCGATCAGGGAGGTCTCGTTGTTGAGCACCTGATCCACGATCGACTGCACCGCGCGCTTGACCTTGGCGACCGACGTGGTGCGCCCCATCCGCACGCTGTTGATCAGGTCCTTGGTGGCGGCAACCCCGTGGGAGTAGGTCCGCTTGGCCGCCTCGCGGGCCCGCTCCGCCTCGGCCACCTTTTCCTCCGACTCCAGCGGCGGCTCGAGGCTGATGCGCAACACCTCCGCCACCTGCAACCGGTCGCGCACCTCCAGCAGGCGATCGGGATCGTTTTCCACCCCGGGCCGTGCGCCCATGGCGAGCAGGACCCCGAGGAAGACCTGCCACTCCCGGCGCTCGCAGCCCCCGGCCACCTTCACTTCCCCGATGTCGAGGGCCCGCAGGGCCGCCAGCAGATTGGAGAAGGAGGCGTAGTTGTCGAGCTCGAGCCGCAGCCGGGTCCCGTTGACAAAGATGAAATCGCCGGACAGCCGCAGCTCGATTTCGGTCATCTGGCCGAGGATCGCGTTGGCGGCGGCCTGCAGGTCGTCGAGCGCCTTCTGGGCCGTGGCGTTCTCGATGGGGTACAGCTTGAGGCTCCGCAGGGCGGCATACATCGCCAGCAGGAAGGCGCGCCCGGCCTGTCGCAGGAAGGCGTCGGCGCCCACCTTCTCTTCCCCACCGGGCATCTCCTCGCGGTTCACGAACCGGCCTCCCGGAGGGCCTGGCTGACGGCGTTCCGCACCACGAGATCCTTGTCCTCCTTGTACTTCTGCAACAGCTCACGGGCGTCCCCGGTCCGGATCATCCCCACCGCCAAGGCGGCGCAGGCCCGGACTTCCGCCGCTTCGCGGCGCTTGAACAGCCCGCCGACGGACAGCATCTGCGCCAGGAGTTCGAGCGCGCTCGGCCCGGAGATCAGGGCGTAGGCCTCGAAGAATCGCCGTCGCTCGGTCAGATCGATGACCCGCGAGACCTTGCCCTGGACCACCGGTTCGATCTTCCGCAGCGCCCCCTTGTACCCGCGCTTCCCCAGCGCCTGCACCACGGCGATGCGCACCTCACGATCGGCGTCATCGATGGACCGTTCCAGCCCGCCCAGGGCACCGGGCGTGCCGATCAGATCCAGCGCCTGCACGGCGAGCAGCCGGATCGTCGGCTCGGGATGCTCGAGCGTATCCACCAGTCCCGGAACCGCGGGCTGGGACTTGAGCCGTCCGCACAGGCTGATGACCGCCGGCAGCGCCTCGGACGCCGGCAGGCGGAGCAGCCGCAGGACCTCCTGCGGACTGGTTTCGGCCAGGCGGTCGGCGGCGGAGGCGAGCAGGTCGTGCACCGGCGTGGCTGACGGCAGCTTGGGAAGCCAGACCAGGACCGTCTCGAGCGCGGCCGGACGCAGCTCGCGGAACAGCTCGCCCAGATCCTCCTCGGAGGGCGGCGTCTGCGCCTCGCTCACCGACTGCAGGATCTGCTGCAGCACACCCGGATCGGACAGCCGCCCGGTGAAGGCGTCGAAGCGCTCCCGTTCCTCGGCGGTGAGCAGCTGCGGCTGGCGCACCAGCAGGCGGGTCTCCCGGAGGATCACCGCCACCGCGCGGAAGTCGCCCGAGTTGAGCAGATGCGGCAGGTAGGACTCCAGGATGCCGAGGACCTCGCTGCGGGCCCAGTCCTCGGGGCGCTGCTCGACGATATCGAAGAGGATGGCGAGTACGTTGCTACGCAGGTCCTGGTGGTATTCGTGCTCGACCGCATTGGTGATGGCGCGGATCTCGGCTTCATCGAGCCAGTACAGCGTTGCGTCAAAGTCCTCCAGGTCCACCACGCCGGCGGGCCGGGCGGGGGCCTCGGCCGCGACCTTGGAGCGATTCTCCTCGGCCTGGGCCTCCTGCCGGGCCGGGTCCTCGGGGAGAGCCTGGCTGTACGCCCCCTCGCCGGAAAGACCCGGCACCGCCGCGTCCGCGACAAATTCGGTGAAGTGGTACTGGATGAGCCCGAAGTCCTGCTCCCACAGCAGGGTGAGGAGATCATCGCCGGCGTCGGCCGCCAGGGCGCGGGAGCGCTGCACGATCTCGAGAAAACGGATGATCTCTCCCTCTTCCACGCCGGGGAAGAGCGTGAGCACCCGCATGCCATCCTTGAACAGCGTCCAGGCCAGGCTGTCGGTCTTGGTCGGCTGATGGTAGACGACCTGCTCTTCCCAGACGATATCGGTTTCGACGATCTGCAGCACCAGGCGGTCGGCGCCGCTGTTCCAGATCGGCTGGAACGCGCCGCGGACATTCTGGACCGCGCGCTGGTAGACCGGATTGTTCGGCAGGTACATCTGGAACGCGCGCAGCCCCTTGGTGAGGCTGCGCAGCAATTCCTCCACCTGCGAGGGCGGCAGCAGGACCGCGTCCGGCAGGGAACTGGTCACGCCGGTGTTCCGAGCAGGGTGGCCACGTGGGCGACGTCCTTGTCTCCCCGGCCGCTGAGGCAGACCAGGACCAGATCGTCCTGCCGCCAGCGGCCTCGGTTCCGTTCCACCCAGGCAAGCGCGTGGGCGGTTTCCAGCGCGGGAATGATGCCTTCCAACCGGCACAGCGCCTGGAAGCTGGTCAGGGCCTCGGTGTCGGTGACCGCGTCATAGGTCACGCGCCCGGTCTCGCGCAGCCAGGCGTGCTCGGGGCCGACCCCAGGATAGTCGAGGCCCGCCGAGACCGAATGGGCCGGCAGGACCTGGCCGTCGTCGTCCTGCAGCAGATAGCTGAGCGAGCCGTGCAGGACCCCGGGCGAGCCCGCCGAGAGGGTGGCCGCGTGATGCCCGGTGGCGATGCCGCGGCCCGCGGCCTCCACGCCGACCAGCGCCACCTCCCGATCCTCCAGGAACGCGCTGAAGACTCCGATCGCGTTGGACCCGCCGCCGACGCACGCCACGACGGTCGTGGGAAGCCGGCCTTCCCGCTCCAGCAGCTGGGCCCGCGCCTCCCGCCCGATGACCGACTGGAAGTCCCGCACCATCCGCGGATACGGGTCGGGGCCCACCACCGACCCGATGATATAGTGGGTCGTGGGGACGTTGGTCACCCAGTCCCGGAGCGCCTCGTTGGTGGCGTCCTTGAGGGTGCGCGTGCCCGAGGTGACCGGTACGACGGTAGCGCCCAGCAGCTGCATGCGATAGACGTTGAGGGCCTGCCGCTCGACATCCTCGGCCCCCATGTACACGATGCACTCGAGCCCGAACCGCGCGCAGATCGTGGCGGTGGCCACGCCGTGCTGGCCCGCCCCGGTCTCGGCGATGATGCGCCGCTTCCCGGTCCGCCGGGCGAGAAGGGCCTGCCCGATGGTGTTGTTGATCTTGTGCGCGCCGGTGTGGTTCAGGTCCTCCCGCTTGAGCACCACCCGGGTGCCGACCTGCGCGCCGAGGCGCTCCGCCTCGGTGAGAATCGTCGGGCGACCCACGAAATCCCTGAGTAGCGCCGCATACTCGCCCCAGAAGCCCGGATCCTCACGCGCCGCATCATAGACGGCGGCCAGGTCGGCCAGCGCAGCCATGAGCGTCTCCGGGACGTAGCGTCCGCCGTAGACACCGAATCGCCCGCCGACCGCCCGCTCCCGCGGCAAGGTCATCTCCATGCCACCGCCTCCATGAACCGGGCCAGCCGCGCGTGATCCTTGATGCCCGGAATCTGCTCGACTCCGGAAGAAACGTCTACCGCGTCCGGGCGCGCGGCGGCGACGGCCGCCTGCACGGTCTCGGCGGTGAGCCCACCAGCGAGAAACATTTTCCGGGTGCCTAACCGGCTCCGCGCCAGGACGGCGAGTTCCCGCGGCACGGCCACCCCGGTGCCGCCCAGCTGCCCGGCCACCCGCGGCTCGATCAGGACGGGGAGTTCGGGATCCCCTTCAGGATCGAGCAGGGCCAGGTCGGCCGGCCCGGCCAGGTGCACCACCAGGAGGACCAGCAGGCCCTCCTGCCGAAGTCTCGCCACCAGTTCGGGCGAGCCCCCGCCGTGCAGCTGCGCGCCCCGGACCCCCGTGGCATCACGGAGTCGCAATATCTCGTCGCCCGCCTGCTTTCCAAAGACCCCGAACACCGGAATCCCGGACGCCACCGCCACGATCGCGCGGGCCGCCGCGGGGTCCACCTGCCGTGGCCCGCCGGCAAAGACGACGCCCAGGTAGTGGCAGCCCAGGCGGCCCGCCTCGACCGCATCGACGGGCCGGGTGAGCCCGCAGATCTTGACCTCGGGGCCACGACGGGGACTCGGGTCCGTCGGCGCTGCCACCTAGCCCGCCCGTCCTCGCCGGGCGACCCGGGCACAATCCGCGGCCAGGGCCTGCGGCTCCCGGACCGAGGAGAGCGCAGTCCCGATCAGGACGGCGTCCGCCCCCGCCTGGGCCGCCCGCGCCACGCCGGTCACGTCCGAGATTCCGCTTTCCGCGACGAGGGTCCGGTCGGGCGGGACCCGTTCGAACAGCCGCCAGGCCGCGTCCACATCGACCTCGAAGGTGTCGAGACTCCGGCTGTTGATTCCGATCAGGGGCGCCTGACTCTCGAGGGCGATCTCCAGTTCCGCGGCGTCGTGCGCCTCCACCAGCGTGGCGAGGCTCAGGTCTCGCGCGGCCCGCGCCAGGGCCTGCAGGCGGGCGGGGGTCAGCGCCCGCACGATCAGCAGCACCGCGGAGGCTCCGGCGGCGCGCGCCTCGAACAATTGCACCTCGTCGAGAATGAAGTCCTTCCGCAGCACCGGCACCTGCACCCGGGCCACCACCGCGCGCAAATCGTCCAGCGACCCGCCGAAAAAGGGGCCATCCGTCAACACCGAGATCGCGCTGGCACCGGCGGAGGCGTAGGCCGCGGCGTGCCCAGCCGGATCCAGGTCGGCACTGAGGGTGCCGGCCGATGGGGAACGGCGCTTCACCTCCGCGATCAGGGCCAGGTGACGCCGGTCCCAGCCCCTCAGGAACAGGGGCGGTTCGGCGGTGGCCAGGGCCTGCCGCTCGAGGTCGGCGCGCCGGGCGCGCAGCCCCGGCAAGGTGGCCCGGGTCGAGGTCAGGATCCGTTCAAGGGCGGTCGGCATCTTGCCCTTCGGTGGCTGTTCGGATATGTTGGTTCGGAGTCCCTTCGGTACCTGACCTGGAGGCGGTATGGCGCTCACCAAGCGTCAAAGCGAAATCCTGACCTATCTGCAGCATCAGATCCGGGACAACGGGTATGCTCCCAGCTTTGATGAAATCGCGGAACGATTCGGCTTCAAGTCCCTCGCCACCGTCCATGAGCACCTGACCAATCTTGAACGTAAGGGATACATCCACCGCGCGCACAACGAGAGCCGGGCCATCGAGGTCCTCCCCCCGAAGGGGACCGCGGGTGCCACGGAAATCCCACTGCTGGGGCGGGTCGCCGCCGGCGCGCCCATAGAATCGATGACCACCGGGGAAACCCTCGCGGTCCCCGATGCCCTCCTCCCCAGGCGGGGACCCAACTACGCCCTGAAGGTCCGGGGCGAGTCCATGATCGACGAGCACATCATGGACGGAGATTTCGTCGTGGTCCACGGCAAGCAGGCGGCGGACAACGGGGAGATGGTCATCGCCCTGGTCAACGGTTCGGAGGCCACGGTCAAACGGTATTATCGCGAGCAGGGAGGCTGGATCCGGCTCCAGCCCGCCAATCCCGGCATGCAGGCCATGCGGTTTCAGGAGCGGGACGTTCTGATCCAGGGCGTCGTCGTGGGAGTGATCCGCAAGTACTGACCTGCCACCAGCGGCAGCGCCGCTAGCGCCCTCGCAGTCCGGTCAGCACCGCTGCCGCGTGGCCGGATTCCAGGGACGCCCGGGCGCGCTGGATGGCATCCCCCAGGCTCTGGACCAGTCCCGCCACATAGATCGCGGCGCCGGCGTTCAGGATCAGCGCCCGGCGCCCCGCCTCGTCGGCCGGCGCCCCGGCAAGCAGCCCCTCGATACGCTTGGCGTTCTCCGCCGGCTCCCCGCCGGCCAGGTCTTCCGCCGTCCCCCACTGAAGGTCGTACTCCGCGGGATCGATCGTCCACTCACCGATCGCCCCGTCGCGGATCTCCCAGACCTCCGTGATTCCCGCCGGGCTGATCTCGTCCATCCCAACACGGCCGTGGACCACCAGGGCATGCTCGGCGCCGAGCCGAGCCAGCGCCGCGGCCATGAGTGGCGCGCGGTGACGGTCCGCCACCCCCACGACCTGGCGGCGCACTCCGGCGGGATTGGCCAGCGGGCCGACGAGATTCATAATGGTCGCCACCCCCAGCTCCCGCCGGATCGGCCCGACGTGCCGCATGGCGGGATGGTAGTTCGGGGCAAAGAGGAACACCATGCGGTGCGCCGAGAGGACATCGCGGGCTCGCTCCGGAGGGAGGGCGATATCAACTCCAAGGGCTTCGAGGACATCGGCGCTGCCGCATTTCGACGTGTAGCTCCGATTGCCGTGCTTGGCCACCGGGGCACCCGCCCCTGCCGCCACGAAGGCCGCGGCGGTGGACAGGTTGAACGTGCTGACACTGCCGCCGCCGGTCCCGCAGGTATCGATGATCCCGGCATCCGGCCCGCCAGGGAGGGCAACCATCCGCTCGCGCAAGGCCGCCACGGCCCCGGCGATCTCCTCACCCGTTTCGCCCTTGGCCCGCAGCCCCAGGAGGAGCCCCGCGATGAGCGCTGGTGGGGCATCGCCGCTCATCACGACGCGGAACGCGGCCGCGGCTTGTTCCGCCGAAAGGTCCTGCTGGCCGGCGACGCGGCTGACCGCCGCTGCGAGGGAGGAGTGCATGCGGCCCTGAAGATACAGCCGGCGACGAGCCCCGTCCCGCAGGCCGCCCCGGGCGGCTGCGATAACCCTCCCCGTCCGGCTATATTTCCGGTCTCATGAGCCGGACCTACCTGGCCCTGCTGCACTATGATGGCGGCGGATTCGCGGGATGGCAGCGACAGCCGCACGGCCGGACGGTGCAGGCCGAGGTCGAGGCGGTCCTCGAGCGCCTGAACGAGCGCCGGATCGTGGCCCACGGGGCCGGCCGCACCGATGCCGGGGTGCACGCGAGAGGCCTGGGAGTGAGTTTCACGGTGCCGGACCGCTGGACGGCGGCATCGCTGCACCGGGCGCTCAACGCGCTGCTGCCCAACGACTGCTGGATCGAGCGGCTGGCCCCGATGCAACCGGGCTTCCATGCCCGGAAGAGCGCCACCGGACGGCGGTATCGGTATGACATCGGCACCGACGCCACTGCGGCCTCGCCATTCCGGCGGCCCTATGAGTGGGCGCTGGGGCGGCCGCTGACCCTGGCGGCCTTGCGGGACGCGGCCGCCCAAATCGTGGGCCAGCATCGCTTCGAAGCGTTCGCCGTGCGCAAGGTGGAAGTGGACTACGACTGCACCATCCGCCAGGCGTACTGGGAGGTTCGGGAGGGACGGCACGGCCTCAGTTTTCATGTTGCCGCCGACCGATTCCTGCACCACATGGTGCGGTTCCTTGTGGGCACCATGGTCGACATCGGCCTCGGCCGGCGCCCCGTGGAGGACATGGCGACTCTGCTCGCTCGCACCGACAATCAGGCCACCAGCCCACCGGCGCCACCCCAGGGACTCTACTTCATGACGGCCGAGTATCCCGCGCACTGCTTTGCCCCGGCGGCCCTGGAGCCGACCCCATGACGGGCCGCACGGCCCTGGCCGGGGTGGTCCTGGGGCTCCTCTGGAGCTGCGGGGGAGAGGACCGCGGACCACGATTCATCGAGACCCTGGAGGCCCAGCGCCCCAGCCCGACGGCCCCCGCGGCGGTGGCGGCTTCCCGACGGACCGCCATTGTGGAGGCGGCCCAACGGGTCTCGCCGGCAGTGGTCTCCATCACGGTCACGAGCACGCGGCAGACCACGCCCCAGTCACCCTTCGACTTCTTCTTCGTTCCGCCCTCCTCGCGGGAACAGCGGAGCTTCGGGACCGGCTTCATCATCCGCCCCGACGGCGCCATCATCACCAACCAGCACGTGGTCAACGGAGGGGAGCGGATCATCGTCACCCTGCCCGACGGGACCGACCGACTGGCCCAGGTGCTGGGGGAGGACGCCCTGACCGACATCGCGGTCATCAAGGTCGAGGGACGGGGACTCCCCACCGTGACGGCGGGGACCAGCAGCGACCTGGTGGTCGGGGAGTGGGTGATTGCCCTGGGGAATCCCTTCGCCTATCTGCTCGGCAATGCGGAACCAACCGTGACGGCGGGAGTGGTCAGCGCCGTGAACCGCAACGTTCTGCCGGGGCGCGAGCAGGCGGGCCTCTACCTCGACATGATCCAGACCGACGCCGCCATCAATCCCGGCAACTCGGGCGGCCCGCTGAGCAATGCCCTGGGCGAGGTCGTCGGCGTGAACAGCTCCATCCTCACGCAGAATGGCGGTTCGATCGGACTGGGGTTTGCCATTCCCATCGAGCGGGCGCTTCGGGTAGCCGACGATATCATCCGGACCGGTGCCGTGCGCCGGGCCTGGACCGGCTTCGATGTGCAGGGCGCGGAAGGCCTGCGCGACTGGAAGACGCAGGGCGGAGTCCTGGTCACGGCGGTGACAGCCGGCGGACCGGCGGAGCGGGCCGGGCTGCAGCGGGGCGACGTGCTCACCCGGGCCAACGGCCGCACCTTGCACAATTACCTGAACTGGGAAGCCGTCAAACTCGATCTCCGAGTGGGCGATCCGGTGCAGCTCACCGCCCGTCGCGGCGAGGTGGAGCGAACATTCACCCTCACCAGCGGTGACCTGCCGACCACCAGCGCCAGAAAAGTCACCGTCCTCAAGGATCTGCAACTGGTCACCCTGACCGAGCAGGTGCGCGCCGAGCGAAATGTGCAGAGCGAGCGGGGCGCACTGGTATTCAGCATCTCGCGCGAACTGGCCCAGGCGACCGGGATTCGGGCCGGCGACGTCATTGTGGGGATGAACCAGCGGCGGATCGGCGGGGCCGACGACGTCCGGGAGGTCATCGAGGCTCTCCGACCCCGGCAGCCGCTGCGGGTCTTCTTCGAACGGGATGGATCGATCGTGTACGCCGATCTCGAGTTCCGATGACCGACGACCGCTACCAGTCTCCGCTCGGCACCCGCTACGCCAGTCCGGCCATGCAGCGGCTCTGGGGCGAGCCCGCCCGCATCCGGCGCTGGCGCCAGATCTGGCTGGCGCTGGCCGAAGCCGAGCGCGAGTTGGGGCTCGAGATTCCCGAGAGCGCGCTCGCGGCCATGCGGGCCCATCTCGCCGATGCCGACCTGACGGCCGCCGCCGCGTACGAGAAGCAGTTCCGCCATGACGTGATGGCCCACATTCACCACTTCGGCGACCAGGCGCCGGCGGCCCGACCGTACCTGCATCTCGGCGCCACCTCGGCGTTTGTGACAGACAATGCCGACGTGCTGATCCAGCGCGACGGCCTGCGCCTGCTGCTGGGCCGCCTGCTGACGGTGGTCACCGGCCTGGCGGCCTTCGCGCGGGCCCACGCCGCGCTGCCCTGCCTGGCCTACACCCATTTCCAGCCTGCCCAGCTCACCACCGTCGGCAAGCGGGCCACGCTCTGGGCCCAGGACTTTGCGCTGGACATCGAAGAGCTGGTGCACCGCCTGGAGACCCTGAGGCTCCGGGGCTGCAAGGGCACGACCGGGACGCAGGCCAGCTTCCTGGAGCTGTTCAAGGGCGATCATGCCAAGGTGCGGCGGCTCGAGGGTCTCATTGCGGAGAAGTTGGAGCTGCCGCGGGTGTACCCGGTGACCGGGCAGACCTACAGCCGCAAGGGAGACAGCGTCATTGTCGACGCGCTCTCCGGCATCGCCCAGTCGGCCTCGAAGATGGCCAGCGACCTCCGATTGCTGCAGCACGAGGGCGAGCTGCTGGAACCGTTCGAGAAGGACCAGATCGGTTCCAGCGCCATGGCGTACAAGCGCAATCCGATGCGCGCCGAGCGCATTTCCGGGCTGGCGCGGTTCATGCTCAGCCTGCAGAGCAACACCGCCCACACCGCCGCGACGCAGTGGCTGGAACGGACGCTCGACGATTCGGCCAACCGGCGGCTCACCCTGCCCGAAGCCTTCCTGACGACCGACGCGATCCTCCTGCTGGCCAGCAACATCGTGGCTGGGATCGAAGTCCGTGAGCTTGTGATCCGGCGGCATGTGGACGAACAGATGCCCTTCATGGCGACGGAACGGTGGCTGATGCTCGGGGTGGAGGCCGGCGGCGATCGCCAGGCGCTGCATGAGGTCATCCGGCAGCACTCCCTGGCCACCGCCGAAGCGGTGAGCCGGGGCGAGCCCAACCGCCTGCTCGACCGGCTCGCCGCGGACCACACCTTTGCCAGGATTCCGACAGGCAAGCTGCAGGGTGAGCTCGATCCGACGAAATACACCGGCCGCGCGCGGGAACAGGTAGGCGAGTTCCTCGATGAATACCTCACCCCGCTCATCTGCCGCGCCCGGCCGCTGGCGGCCGAGGTCGCCCCAGCGGAGATCGCCGTATGACGGTCCTCACGCAGAGCACCCTGCCCCTGCCCCTGCCCCTGCTCCGGTCGGGCAAGGTGCGCGAGGTCTACGAGGTTGATGCCGGCCACCTGCTGCTGGTCGCCAGCGACCGGGTCAGTGCGTTTGACGTGGTGATGCGGGAGCCGATTCCGCGGAAGGGGGCGGTGCTCACCCAGGTCAGCGCCTTCTGGTTCGAGAAGCTGGGGGCGGTGGTCCCGAATCACTATGTCACGGCCCGGACGGGCGAGATTCTGCGGCGCATCCCGGCGCTGGTCGGACATCGCGACCAGATCGTCGGCCGTGCCATGCTGGTCCGCCGGACCGAGCCGGTCCCGTTCGAGTGTGTGGTGCGCGGCTACCTCTCCGGGTCGGCGTGGAAGGAATACCGGGAGAGCGGTACGCTCGCGGGCGAGCCCCTCCCCCGGGGGCTCACCGAAAGCGCTCGCCTCGAGCCGACCATCTTCTCGCCGGCCACCAAGGCCGAGTCCGGCCACGATGTCAATGTGACGATCGCCCAGATGGCCGCGGCGCTGGGCCGGGAGCCCACGGAACGGCTGCGTGACCTGAGCTTCGCGGTCTACCAGGCGGGCCGGGATCACGCCGCCTCCCGGGGCATCATCATCGCGGACACCAAGTTCGAGTTCGGCACGGACCCCCACGGCCAGGTGCGGCTGATTGACGAGCTTCTGACGCCGGACTCCTCGCGGTTCTGGCCGGCGGACCAGTACCAGCCGGGGCGCAGCCAGCCGAGCTTCGACAAGCAGCCCCTGCGGGACTACCTGTCTGGGCTCAAGCAGGAAGGCAAGTGGAACGGCGAGGCCCCGCCGCCCACCCTGCCCGCCAGCGTCGTGGCGGCGACCAGCCTGCGCTATCTCGAAGCCTTCCGGCTCCTGACCGGATTCGACCTGCCGGAGGACGCGTGATGCGGATTGCTCCCGAGGGCCGCCCGTTCATTCTCGGGGCGTGGATCATCGTGGTGGCCCTGGGCCTGGTGTCGCTGTGGGCCGCGGCGGCCTGGCTGCCCATCGCCATCTGGGTCGTGGCCTTCTTCCGCGACCCGGTCCGGGACGGTGCGCGCGGCGACCGCCTGGTTCTCGCCCCCGCGGACGGGCTGGTGGTGAGCATCGTGAACGTGGATGAGCCGGTCTATCTGCAGGGACGGGCCACCCGGATCTCGATCTTCATGAACGTCTTTGATGTGCACGTGAACCGGTATCCGGCCACCGGCACCATCGGATACCGGCACTACAACAAGGGCAGCTTTGGCCACGCGGGGACCGAGAAGGCCAGCCTGGAGAACGAGCAGAGCACGGTCGGCATGGAGACCGCGCGGGGCAAGCTGCTGCTCCGGCAGATCGCCGGGCTGGTGGCCCGGCGCATCGTCACAGACCATCAGCCGGGCACCCGGGTGGAACAGGCCGAACGCCTGGGGTTGATCCGGTTCGGCTCCCGAGTGGACGTGTTTGTCCCGGCCGACCTCAAAGTGCTGGTGCATGTCGGTGAACGGACCAAGGCGGGCCAGACCGTGGTGGCCGAATGGGCCTGACCCCGCCCCGGCTCCGGCCGCCCGGTATCCGCCGGGTGGTGGTGGTGATTCCGAGCGCCTTCACGCTCGGTAATCTCTTCTTCGGCATGTGGGCCATCGTCAGCGCCTCTCGCGGCAACTTCATGTGGGCGGGATGGTTCATTGTCTTTGCCGGCCTGCTCGACATGCTCGACGGCCGGGTGGCACGGCTGTCGGGCACCGGAACGCGTTTCGGGGCCGAGCTGGACAGTCTCATTGACTGTGTCAGTTTCGGCGTGGCGCCCGCCCTGATCATGTTCTTTCTGGAGTTCCAGTCCGCCGGCAAGTTCGGCTGGGTGATCTGCTTTCTCTACGTGGTGGGCGTGGCCCTGCGGCTGGCGCGCTACAACGTGCAGCACGAAACCGGCAAGCCCGGCTGGTTCACCGGTCTGCCGTCGCCCTCGGCGGGAATGACGCTGGCCGTCTACTATCCGTTCAGCCAGACCGAGTGGTACCGGCAGTCGCTCGCGATCCTCGATTTCCAGCGCGAAGGGCTCACCATCCTCATGGTGCTCCTGGCCCTGCTGATGGTCAGCACGGTCAAGTATCCGCGCTTCCCGGCGGTGGGATTCCGGTCGGTGCGCGGCATCATGGGGTTGGTGCTGCACCTGGTCATCCTGGGGGGCTCGCTCTGGAAGCCGAGCTCCTTCCTGTTCCCCCTGGGCCTGGTGTATCTCACCTTCGGGCTGGGGCGGCACGCGTTCCTGATCGCGCTGGAACGGAGGGAGAGCGCCGTGGCGGCCGATGGCGATCTCCATGCCGAAGACCTGGAGCAGCACGACCAGCCACCGGTGGAGTAGGCGACAGACACGAGGCATGGAACAGGACTCACTGCGAACCGCGGGAAGCGCACAGCAATGACCAACTTCAAGGTGCATGTCCGGGTAGTGCCGCGGGCCGGCCTGCTCGACCCCCAGGGGCAGGCGGTGGAGCACGCCCTGACAGCGCTGGGTTTCCGTCACGCCGGCGGCGTCCGGATCGGCAAGGCCATCGAACTCCAGGTCGAGGCCGAGACCGCCGACGCGGCCCGGCTCCAGGCCCGGGCCATGTGCGACAAACTGCTGGCCAACCCGGTCACCGAGGACTACCTGGTGGAGGTCGAGCGCGGATGAAACGGGTCGCGGTGGTCCGGTTTCCCGGCAGCAACTGCGATGACGACTCCCTGCAGAGCGCCCGGCGGGCCGGCGCCGAGGCCTATTACGTCTGGCACCGGGAGACCGACCTGCAGCGGGCGGACGCGGTCATCCTCCCGGGCGGCTTCAGCTACGGCGACTACCTCCGCTCCGGCGCCATCGCCCGGTTCAGCCCGGTGATGGCCTCGGTACAGCGCTTCGCCCAGGCGGGCGGACCGGTGCTGGGCATCTGCAACGGCTTCCAGATACTCTGCGAGGCCGGGATGCTGCCGGGGGCGTTGATGCGGAACAGCCGGCTCAGCTTCGTCTCCCGACCGGTGGCGCTGCGGGTGGAGCAGACGGACACCGCATTTACCAACCTGTATTCCCGCGGCGACCTGCTCCGGATGCCGGTGGCCCACGGCGAGGGGCGCTACGCCGCCGACGCGGAGACGCTGCGCCGGCTGGAGGGCGAGGGACGGATCGTGGTGCGGTATGTCGGGCTGGATGGCGGACCGCTGGCCGAGACGATCAACGGATCGCTGGATGAAATCGCCGGCATCGCCAGTCCGGACGGCAATGTGGTGGGCCTGATGCCCCACCCGGACCGGGCCGCGGACACCGCCCTGGGTAACACCGACGGCCTCAAGTTCTTTACCTCGGTGCTGGACTGGGCCCCGGCCCGGGCCGGCGCCGGCGCCGGCTGAGCCGCCACGGTGCCGAACCCCGGGATTCACCATCGCGCACGACCACTGGCCTCCACCTCAAACTGAAGACCATGACGACTGACAAACCCAGCCGGAACGAAGATGAGTATTTCGCCAAGCTCGACCGGGAGCGCCTTGAGCGGAAGCGCAAGGAGATGCAGAAGCTGGATCACGACGCCGAGCGCAAGTCGCACCACATGCGCTGCCCCAAGTGCGGGGGCCATCTTGAGAGCGAGGACTACCGGAAGATCCAGATCGACCGCTGCGCCGACTGTGACGGCATCTGGCTCGATGCCGGGGAGATCGACGCCGTCGTGGATCTCGAGACCCGGGGCTTCCTGGGCAAGGCCCTGGGCGATTTCATGGGGAGTCTGAAGGACAAGCGCAAATAGGCTCCGGCCACCGGCCTGTCTCCCGGCACCTGAACCACTGAACCACGGATCCACGCGACCTTGCCGAAATCGACCACCGCGCCCAAGCCCCTACGGTCCACCGCCACCCAGGCGCAGCCCTTCCCCGGGGAGCGGCCCGTCACACCGCTCGTGGTGAAGGAGCACAACCTCAACGCGCTGGAGTATGAGCGCATCGAGGCCATGCTGGGCCGCACGCCCACCCTCACCGAACTGGGCATCTTCAGCGCGCTCTGGTCGGAGCACTGTTCCTACAAGCACTCCAAGCCGGTGCTGCGGACCTTTCCGACCGAGGGGCCGCAGGTAATTCAGGGCCCCGGAGAAAATGCGGGCGTGCTGCGCCTGCCCCAGGGCTGGGCCGTCGCCTTCAAGATCGAGTCGCACAACCACCCGTCGGCGGTAGAGCCGTATCAGGGGGCAGCCACCGGGGTCGGGGGCATCCTGCGGGACGTGTTCACTATGGGGGCGCGGCCCATCGCGGTACTCAACAGCCTGCGGTTCGGTCCGCTGGATTCGCCCCGGAACCGCTATCTCTTTGCGGGGGTGGTCAAGGGGGTCGGCGACTACGGCAACTGCGTCGGGGTGCCCACGCTGGGCGGCGAGGTCGATTTCGCGCCCGGCTACAGCGGCAACCCGCTGGTCAACGCCATGTGCGTGGGCCTGCTCCGGGAAGAGGACCTCACGCTGGCCAAGGCCCATGGGGTCGGCAACGTGTTGCTGGCGATGGGATCCAGCACGGGACGGGACGGCATCCACGGGGCCAGCTTCGCCTCGGAGGACCTCTCGGAAAAGAGCGAGGCGCGCCGGCCCCAGGTGCAGGTGGGCGACCCGTTCACCGAAAAGCTCCTGCTCGAAGCCACGCTCGAGCTCATCGCCGAGCGGCTGGTCGTCGCCATCCAGGACATGGGCGCCGCCGGCCTGACCAGTTCCTCCGCCGAGATGGCGGCGCGCGGCGGCGTCGGGGTGGAGATCGACACCGACAAGGTCCCGATCCGCGAATCCGGCATGACTCCCTACGAGATCATGCTGAGCGAATCGCAGGAACGCATGCTCATCGTGGCGGAACCGGACCAGGTGGACGCCATCCGCGCCGTATGCCGGAAGTGGGAGCTGGATGCGGTCCCGATCGGACGGGTGACCGACGACGGACTCTACCGGATCCGGCACCACGGCGTCACCGTCGCCGAGATGCCGGGCCAGCGACTGATTGACGATGTGCCGATCTACCACCCGGAGGCCCGGGAATCCGAGGCGGTCCAGCGGATGCGCGCCGCGGCAGCCCCGAGCCGGGCTGTAGACATCGAGTCCGACCTGCTGGCCCTGCTGGACGAGCCCGCCATCGCGTCGAAGCGCTGGGTGTTCGAGCAGTACGATTCCACCGTGCAGGCCAATACCCTGCTGGGACCGGGCGGCGACGCCGGTGTGCTTCGGGTGGGCGGCACCGATTTCGGGCTGGCGGTCACGGTGGACTGCAACAGCCGGCTGCTGGCCCTGGATCCGTACGAAGGGGGCAAGGCGGCCGTCGCCGAGGCCGCCCGCAACATCGCCTGCACCGGCGCGGTGCCTCTGGGTATCACCGACTGCCTCAACTTCGGCAACCCGGAACGCCCGGAGGTCTTTTTCCAGTTCACGGAGGCCTGCCGCGGCATCGGTGACGCGTGCCGGGTATTCGGCACCCCGGTGACGGGCGGGAACGTGAGCCTGTATAATGAAAGCCCGTCCGGGGCGATCGACCCCACTCCCGCGGTGGGAATGGTGGGGCTGCTGGAGCGGCTGGAGTTCCGGATTCCGAGCCATTTCCGGAACCCCGGTGATCGCATCGTCCTGGTGGGCGATCCCGGCGCGCAGGCGCTGGGCGGATCGGCCTATTGGGCGTACCTCGCCAGGTTCGTGGGCGGCGAGCAGCCCCGTGTGGACCTCGACGCGGAACACGCCTTGCAGCGCTTCCTGGTGGAAGCGGCCCGGCAGCAGCTGCATCGCTCGGCGCACGACTGCTCGGCCGGCGGGTTGGCCGTGGCCCTGGCGGAGGCGGCACTCGGTGGTCCCTACTCCATGCATGGGTTCGGCGCCGAGATCCGGATGCCATCGGCCGGTGCCGCCGCCGATGACGCCGCGCTGCTCTTTGCGGAAGGGCACGCCCGGGCGGTGCTCAGTGTGGACCCCACCCGTGAGTCGGCCCTCCTGACGCTGGCCCGGCAGTTCGGGGTGGCTGCCGCGAGTATCGGAAGCGTCGGCGCGGAGGACGGGACGGTGAGCATTGCCACCGGGACGGGCCGGTATCACTGGCCAGTGGCGCGGTTGCGGGATGTGTATTTCAATGCGATTCCACGGCGGATGCGTCACGTGGACGAGGACCGGGCGAGTGGGTGAGCGCCCCCTGCGGCAACTGAGGTAGCCTATTCATGTGCGGGATTTTCGGGGTCTCCGGTGTTCCGGACGCGGCACGGCTCACGTACCTCGGGCTCTACGCCTTGCAGCATCGGGGGCAGGAGAGCGCGGGCATCGTCGCGGTCGACAAGGCCGGGCAGGCCCGCGCCCACCGGGGCATGGGCCTGGTCTCAGAGAACTTCGACGAGAGCAGCCTGGGCCGGCTCGACGGGGACGTCGCGGTGGGACACACCCGGTACTCCACCGCCGGAAGCTCGGTGCTGGCCAATGCCCAGCCGCTGCTGATTGACTATCGCCGCGGCCCCCTGACCATCGCCCACAACGGCAACCTGACCAACGCCCTGGCGCTGCGCAGCCAGCTGGTCGATCAGGGATCGATCTTCAACACCACCAGCGACACCGAGGTCATCCTCCACCTCATCGCCCGCTCCCGGCAGCCGACGCCGGAGCTGCAGATCCGGGAGGCGCTGGAGCAGTGCGAGGGCGCCTTCACGCTGCTGATGTCGGTGGGCCGCACCATCTACGCGGTGGTCGATTCCCGCGGGTTCCGGCCCATGGTCCTGGGCCGGCTGGGCGGCGGGGTCGTGGTGGCCTCGGAGACCTGCGCGCTGGACCTGGTGGGCGCCTCGATGGTTTGTGAGCTGCAGCCGGGGCAGTTCCTCAAGATCGAGAACGGCCAGATCACCGAACTGCCTCGGTTCAAGCCGAGGCCGATCAGCCGCTGTGTCTTTGAACTGGTGTACTTCGCCCGCCCGGACAGCCGGGTCTTCGGCGAGTCGGTGGACCGCGTCCGGCGGGAGCTGGGACGGGCACTGGCGCGGCAGCATCCGGCGCCCGGCGCCGAGGTCGTGTTCAGCGTTCCCGACAGCTCCAACGCGATGGCGCTGGGCTTCGCCGAGGTGTCGGGCCTCAAGCTGGAAAACGGGCTGATCCGCAACCACTATGTGGGTCGCACGTTCATCAATCCCAGCCACGCCCTTCGGGTGGCCAAGGTCAAGATCAAGTTCAATCCGGTGCGCGGCGTCATCGAGGGGAAATCGGTCGTCATGGTGGACGACAGCCTGGTCCGCGGGACCACCAGCAAGGGCCTGGTCCAGATGATCCGGGCCGCGGGCGCCCGCGAGGTGCACCTCCGGCTGGGCAGCCCGCCGATTACCGGCCCCTGTCATTACGGCATCGATACCCCGACCCGCGAGGAGCTGATCGGCGCCAACCACAGCATCGAGGAGATCCGCCAGTACCTCGGCGTGGACTCACTCGGCTACCTGTCGCTGGAGGGGATGCTGACGGCCGCCGGCGACCGCCAGGAGTTCTGCCACGCCTGCTTTTCGGGCGCATATCCCACGGAAGTCTCGGAAGACCTTGTGACGTTGCGTCACGCCCCCCCGATCCCGGCCCCGGCATGAGCGGAACCTACTCCCAGCCCGTCGTCTACTTCTTCGGCCAGGGCCGCGCCGACGGCACGGCCACCATGAAGGACGTGCTCGGCGGCAAGGGCGCCGGCCTGGCCGAGATGACCAATCTCGGTATCCCCGTCCCACCCGGCTTCACGATCGCCGCATCGCTCTGCCTCACCTATCTCGAGACCCGCCAGTTTCCACCTTGGCTCCGGTCCCAGGTGGAGACCAGCCTGCAGCGCCTGGAGGCGGCCACCAATCGTCACTTCGGCGGCGCGGAACGGCCGCTTCTGGTCTCGGTCCGTTCCGGCGCCGCGGTGTCCATGCCCGGCATGATGGACACCATCCTGAACCTGGGCCTGAATGAGACGACGGTGGAGGGGCTGACGCGGGACAGCGGCAATCCGCAGTTTGCATGGGACAGCTACCGCCGGTTCGTGCAGATGTACAGCACGGTCGTGCTGAATCTGGCCAAGGCCCCTTTCGAGCAGATGCTGGAGGCCCGGAAGAAGAAGGCCGGAGCCGTCCGGGACATCCATCTCTCCGCCGCCGAACTGCAGGCCCTGGTCCGGGACTACAAGAAGCACGCGGAAAAGGAGAGCGGCCGTCCCTGGCCCGATGATCCCATGGAGCAGCTGTGGGGCGCCATTGCCGCGGTCTTCGAGAGCTGGCACACCCGGCGCGCGGTGGACTACCGGAAGCTGCACGACATTCCGGACACCATGGGCACCGCGGTGAACATCGTCACCATGGTCTTCGGCAACATCGGCGAGGATTCGGGGACGGGCGTGGCCTTCACCCGCGATCCCTCCACGGGAGAGCGCCGCCTGTACGGCGAGTACCTGCTGAACGCCCAGGGCGAGGACGTCGTCTCCGGCACCCGGAACGTGCACAACATCGCCCAGCTCAAGGAGGAGATGCCGGCCGCCTTCACCGAGCTCGACCGCATCGCCAAGGTCCTCGAGCGGCACTTCCGCGACGTCCAGGACATGGAGTTCACCATCGAGCGCGGCAAGCTGTACATGCTGCAGACCCGGCGGGGCCAGCGTTCGGGTCAGGCGGCCGTGCGCATCGCCTGCGAAATGGTGGACGAGGGGGTCATCAGCCGGGAGGAGGCCGTGGCCCGGATCCCGCCCAACGACCTCAACCAGCTGCTGCACCCGACCCTCAACCCCGACAGTCAGGTGGACCTGCTCACCACCGGCCTGCCCGCTTCGCCCGGCGCGGCGGCCGGCACGGTCATCTTCAACGCCGACCTGGCCGAACAGATGTCCCGCAAGGGGGAGGCGGTCATCCTGGTGCGCCGGGAGACCAGCCCCGAGGACTTCCACGGCATGGTGGCTGCGAAGGGCATTCTGACGGCCCGCGGGGGAATGACCAGCCACGCCGCCGTCGTCGCCCGTGGTCTGGGGAAGCCGTGCGTGTCCAGCGCGCAGAAGCTGGAGGTGGACGAAGAACACCACCGCTTCTCGGTGAACGGACGCACCCTGGCGCAGGGCGAGTGGATCACCATCGACGGCGGAACCGGGCACGTGTATGCCGGACGCGCCGAGCTGCGCGCGCCCGAACTCTCCGGTGATTTCACCCGGCTCATGCAGTGGGCGGACAAATTGCGCCACCTCCGGGTCCGCGTGAATGCCGATACGCCCGCGGACGCCCATCGGGGTCGCGACTTCGGCGCGGAGGGCATCGGTCTCTGCCGCACCGAACACATGTTCTTCGAAGGCGACCGGCTCCAAGCGATGCGGGAGATGATCCTGGCCCAGGACGGGGAGGGCCGGAAGAAGGCGCTGGCCAAGCTGCTGCCCATGCAGCGGGGAGATTTCGAGGCCATCTTCCGCGCCATGGAGGGGCACCCGGTCTGCATCCGGATGCTGGACCCGCCACTGCACGAGTTCCTCCCCAAGGAGGACGACGACATCGAAGTGATGGCCCAGGCCATGGACAAGCCGGCCGCGGAAGTGCGACGCATCGTGGACAGCATGCAGGAAGCCAACCCGATGCTGGGTCTCCGGGGATGCCGGCTGGGGATCATCTACCCCGAGATCACCATGATGCAGGCGCGGGCCATCTTCGAGGCGGCCTGCGCGGTGGCCCTGCGCAAGGGCCGGGTGCAGCCCGAGGTCATGATTCCGTTCACCGCCAACGTGGTCGAGTTCCGCAAGCAGGCCCTGCTGGTGCGCCAGGTGGCCGAGGAGGTCTTCCGGGAGAAGCAGATCACGGTGCCGTATCTGCTCGGCACCATGATCGAACTGCCGCGGGCCGCGCTCACGGCCGATGAGATCGCCCGCGAGGCGCAGTTCTTCTCCTTCGGAACCAACGACCTGACCCAGACCACCTGGGGACTGTCGCGCGATGATGCCGGACGGTTCCTGCCGTTCTACCTGGAACACAACATCATCGAGGACGACCCGTTCCAGGTGCTGGACCAGAATGGCGTGGGCAAGCTGATCGCGATGGCCTGCGACCTGGGACGAAAGACGCGGGCCGATCTCAAGCTCGGCATCTGCGGCGAGCACGGGGGCGAGCCGAAATCGGTGGCCTTCTGCGACAGCCTGGGGATGAACTACGTGAGCTGCTCGCCCTATCGGGTGCCGATCGCGCGGCTGGCCGCCGCCCAGTCGGCGCTGGCCGAACGCGGCACCATGGACCGGACCCGGGCGACGGTGTAGACCAGCCACCCCGCGCCCGACCCGGAGTACACCCCACCCGCGATCTCCGCACACGTTGCACCGGCGCAACGTCCGGTCGCATCGGGCACGCCGACTCGCCATACTTCAGGCCAGCCAAGTGATTTCCCCGAGTCGCGGAGAACGAACATGCAGTCACGGTACGTGGTGTCCGCGCTGGTGCTTGCCGGCGCGGTGGGCGCGTGCAGCAATGGCGGGGACTCCGGCAGCGGGCCATCCACCGGCCTGGTCCGCCTGGTGCAGGCGGTGGGCAGTGCCAATTCCCTCAGCGTCCGGGTGGACGGCAACCTGTTCCTGACCCTGGCCGCGGGAGCGGTCTCCGCGCCGACGGCGGTGGCGGTCGGGCATCACACGCTCACCCTCACACCCTCCGGCGGCGGCACCGTCGCTTCAACCCACCCCATCGATGTGACCGAGGGTGCGGTCATGACGCTCGTCGCCCGGGACTCCTCCGGCAGCGTGGTGCCGGCGCTGCTCGCCGACACCGGAGCGATCGTTCCCCCCGGCGCCAGCAAGCTGCGGGTGATGCACGCCGCCGCGCTGGCCCCGGCGATCGACATCTACCGTTCGCAGCCGGACTTCCCCAGCCTCATCACCGTCATGTTCCCCTTTGCCTATGGCGCCGTCTCACCGTACCTCCAGAGCTCCCCGGGGTCGTGGGACATCGTGGTGACGCCGGCGGGCCTCCCCGACACCTTGTACCACTCGGGGCCATTCACGGTGGCGGATGGCAAGCGGGTGACGGTGGTGGGCATGGACAGCGGTGCGGCAGGCGGGATCACCGCCACCATCGTTCCCGACAACTAGCCGCCCAGACCGGCACCGAGGCTGCCATGGACATCGAGCACGACGTGTCAGGACGGCGCTTCGTGACCCGTTGCGAGGCGGGGCTGGCGGTGCTGGAATACGATCTCCGGCCCGACGGGACGTTCGATGTGTACCACACTTTCGTTCCCCCCGCCGCCCGGGGTCGGGGCATGGCCGGTCGCCTGGTACAGGCCGCGGTGGATCACGCTCGGACCTCGGGATACCGCATCCTGCCCAGCTGCTCCTACGTGGCGGCCTGGCTGAACACTCATCCCGGTCAGGGGGATCGCCCCTGAAAGGCCCCGAACCCCGAGACCCGGCACCCGCAGGCGGGAAGGCCCCAGGGGCTGAACCTCCAATGCGTCACCCCGGGGAGTATTCGGCGCGAGTGGTCCTGCGCGACGAGACAGCGGTGCGACTCCGGGCCGTGCGGCCGGACGACCGGGCGGCGTTTCAGCGCGGGTTCAGCCAGCTCTCCCCGGAGGCCGTCTACCATCGCTTCTTCCAGACCAAGGGAAGCCTGACCGACGCCGAACTCCGCTACCTGACCGAGGTCGACTTCCGGGACCACGTGGCCCTGGTGGTGATACTGGACCAGGTGGTCGAAACGGCCAGCACACGGTACGCGCCTGGAGCGCTGATGGGCGTAGGTCGGTTTGTGCGCCTTCCCGAAAGAGCGGATCGCGCGGAGGTAGCGTTCACCGTTGCCGATGAACTGCAGGGCCGTGGGGTAGCGACCCAGTTGCTGGCCCACCTGGCAGGGATCGCGCGGCACCTCGGCATCCGGACCTTCGTGGCGGAGGTGCTGCCGGACAATCGGGCGATGTTGGCAGTATTCGAGCACAGTGGCCTTGAACCCACCGAGCGGGTCGTCGACGGCGTGGTCCATGTCGAGATCCCGCTCGGCGACGGATCGGCGCCGTCGGAGCCAGCAGCGGACCCGTGACCCATCCCCGCCCTGCCCTCATCCTGCCGCTGCTCGCGCAGGCCGCGATCCTGGCCTGCTATCCGCCACCGGCGACCCCGTCCCCGGCGAGCGGTGCCGAGTCGTCGGCCTCGATGGATACACTCCCGGCTGGAACGGAACTCCGCCTGATCGCACATGGCAACGACCTTCGCGGCCGCATTGTCGCCGTCCGCCCGGACTCGTTGCGCCCGCACCGCGGCCGGAGCGATACCACCCTGCTGCGGGCGGACATCGATTCCGCCTGGACCCGGCAACCCCGCCGGTACGCGGGAACCAAGACCGGCCTGGGCATCGGGCTCGTGGTGGCCGGGCTGCTGGTGGTCACTCCCCACGGTGCCGACGGCTCATACTATGGTTGGCTCGTGGCTTCGCGGGTTGCGCTGCTTGGCCTGGGGGTCGGGATCACGGCCGACGTGCTGACCCCAGCCCGGTGGGTCCCGATCCAGCCTCGTGGAGTGACGCCCTGATGCCGGAATCCTGGAAGTCCCGGTGGGCCCGATGGAGCTTCAACCTGTTCCCTGCCTACCGCGGAACGGGGGCGCGGGTCGCCTATATCGCGGACGACTTTCTGGAGGTCCGGGTCCGGGTGCCGCTGTCCTGGAGGACCAGGAACTACGTCGGGAGCATCTTCGGGGGGAGCCTGTACGGCGCGCTCGATCCGATCTACATGCTGATGCTGATCCGCGCTCTGGGCCCGGACTATGTCGTCTGGGACAAGGCCGCTGCGATTCGCTTTCTCCGGCCCGGCCGCACCACCCTGTACGCCACCTTCCAACTGGCGCCCGAAGACGTTGCCCATATCCGGGCTGACGTGCACCGGCTCGGCAAGCTCGATCGGGAATTCGAGGTATCGTTGATGGACAAGGCGGGCCAGGTCCACGCCACCTGCACCAAGCTGGTGTATGTTCGATGGAAGGGGTTTCCGCGGACATGACAAATCTCGCTCAGGCCGAGGTAGCGCAGATCCTGATTCCGGTGGAGGATCTGGATCGCGCCATCGCGTACTACCGCGATACGCTTGGCATCCCATATCTGTTCTCCGCCCCGCCCAAGATGAGTTCCTTCCAGGCCGGCTCGATCCGGCTACTCGTCGGCGTCCCGCCCGAAGGCCAGCCGCGCCAGCGGGGATCCACCGTGTACCTTCGCGTAGCCGACATCGAATCCGTGGCGGATAGCCTGGAGTCCCGCGGGGTGGTGTTCCAGGTGCGGCCCCATGTGGCGCACCGAACGCCCACGATGGAACTCTGGCTGGCCGAGTTCCGGGACCCCGATGGCAATTCGCTGGCCCTGATGAGCGAAGTGGCCAAGCCGTGACCGTGCGCGGAAGGGAGGTCCGGCGGGCGAGGTGGGTAGAGCCTGACAACATCACCGGGCGGACGCCCGGCCGTCGGAACTGATGGACGTCGAGTCGCCCCGCACGCTCGAGCGATTCCGGGATCAGCCGGAGATCAAGGCGGTGCTGCTGCGGCTGGGTCCGTCTCCCACCGACCGGGAGGCCCGGTTCGAACGCGCGTCGCGGAACACCAACTACTGGCCGGCGATCCTCGCGCTGGCGGCCGAGTTCGTGGCCGCCGGCAGATCGGAGGAAGTGCGGGAACCCCGCACGGTGTACGGCCGTCCCTGCTGGCTGCTGGCGACGCACGGAGGCTCCAGCACCGGCGCCTTCAGCGTTGCCATCGCCGCCGCGGACGGGGCGCCGGTCACCGCGCTCCAGGAACTCCTCGTCAAGGTCAGTGACGACTACTGGCACGGGTCGTATTTCTGGAAGTAGGCCCCGCCCGGCCGCATCGTTCCACCACTTTTCTGAGGTGCAGTCATGTACAGCGATGACACCCCGGTCGGTCGGCTGCTGACCCGGCGGAAAATGCTGGCGTTGCTCGGCGGATCCGGCGCGGCCGTGGCCAGCGGCATGGCGCTCTTCGACCCCCGCCGGCTGATACGACCCTTGCCCTCCTGCGTCGTGCGGCCCGAACAGACGGCCGGTCCGTACTTCGTGGACGAGGGCCTGAACCGGTCCGACATCCGGCTGGATCCCGCCTCCGGCGTCGTCAGCGCGGGGGTGCCGCTGGCGCTCACCTTCCTGATCTCCCGGGTCGACCAGGGCACCTGCGAGCCGCTGGCGGGGGCGCAGGTGGACGTGTGGCATTGCGACGGACTCGGGGTCTATTCCGACGTGCAGGACAGCGGATTCGACACCCGGGGGCAGAAGTTCCTTCGGGGGTACCAGATCACGGATCGCAACGGGGGAGCCACCTTTCGCACCATCTACCCCGGCTGGTACCCCGGTCGAGCGGTGCATATCCACTTCACCGTCCGCACACCCGCCGGCTCGGCCCGCGCCTCGGAGTTCACGTCCCAGGTCTACTTCGATGACACGCTCACGGACCGGGTACACGCCGCCGCCCCTTACGCCTCGAAGGGTGCCGGCCGGGAGCGCACTGCCTCGGACGGCATCTTCCGGCGGGGCGGCGACCAGCTCATGCTCGCGCCAGAACCGGCCGGCGACGGCTATGCCGCTGCCTTTGCGCTCGGGCTGAAGCTGGGCTGATGGCGCTGGCCACCCCGGAACCGGGACTCGGAGCAGTGCTCAGCCGGTGAGCGCGACTTTTCGCTCAGCGACGCAGGCCGATGCGGGGCCGGTCCGCGAGCTGGTGTACCAGGTCCTGCGCGAGTTTGGGTTCACTCCGGACCCCGCGGGGACGGACGCGGACCTCGAGGACCTGGAGCGCAGCTATCTGGCGCGCGGCGGCGTGTTCGAGCTGCTCCTCGACGAACAGGGGAAGCTGGTCGGCTGCGTTGGCTTGTATCCAATCGATGAGGCAACAGCCGAACTGCGAAAGATGTATCTCCGGCCGGACGCCCGGGGGCACGGGCACGGGCAGCGTCTGCTGGACCATGCGCTGGGTCACGCGCGCCGGCTCGGCTTTGGCATCGTGGTGCTGCAGACCGCGACGATCCTGGAGCGCGCGCTTACCCTGTATCTCCGTGCCGGCTTTGCCCCATACGAACCGGAGGAACGGGTTTCCCGATCCGATCTGGCGCTTCGGCTCGTACTCGACCCCGACCCCGCACCACCAGAGCGCTGAGCTGTACCAGACCCTGATCGGCCGTAGCAACGATCGTGGGTAGGCGCAGTCACCAGTGACGACGGCCAGACCACTTCCAGCCGGAGGCAGAGTGCCCGCCACACACCCCCACACCGAGATCCTGACAAGATTCTATACCGCGTTCGCCGCCCGTGACCATGCGACGATGGCCGCCTGCTACGCCGCCAATGCCACCTTCTCGGATCCGGTGTTTGTTGGGCTCCAGGGTCCGGAAGTGGTCGCCATGTGGCGCATGCTGTGCCTTCGGGCTGCGGACCTTCGGGTGGAATTCCGCGACCTTCGGACCGACGACACCTCCGGCTCCGCCCATTGGGAGGCGTGGTACACCTACAGCGCCACGGGGCGGAGCGTGCATAATCAGATTGACGCATCCTTTCATTTTCGGGGCGGCCTGATCTTCAGCCACGTGGACCGGTTCAGCCTGTCGCGATGGGCCCGGCAGGCCCTGGGTATCAAGGGAATCCTCCTCGGCTGGGCACCGCCGGTTCACCGCGCCATCCGGGGGCAGGCTCGGCGGGCGCTCCGGAAGAGCATGGAGCGCGAAAACCCGGTGTGAGATTCCCTTGCCGAATGCCGAGGCATGGCGTTTCATCAAGGGACAGGGCATCCCGGGTTGTGACCCTCCTGGGTGCCGCAGGGTCTCCTCAGCAGCGGGCCCACCTCGTACATTTCTCCTGATTCCCTCGGCTGGGTGAACATGCGCCTCTCTCACGTCGGTCTGGTACTACTCTGTTCCGCCTGCGCGGGCGGTCCCTCCGCTCCCGCGGCGTTGCGGGCGGGCGGTTTTCAATACACCGCCTTCTCCGCGTCCGGCCACCCGGTGCTCACGGGAGGTCTGGATCTCCAGTTCCCGGATGACTCCACGGTCACCGGAAGCTGGAACGTTGCCTGGGTGGAGGGAGCGGATACCGCGCTGGAGGTTGGCCCCCAGGTGGGCAGTGGTGCGCTGGTCGGCTCTCGGACCGGGGATACAATGGTGATTCAGCTGAATCCCGGATTCGCCGACAACAACGTGGCTCTTGTCGCGGTCCCAGCGAAGGAGGGTTGGCAGGGGCAGTGGGTGGAGTTGACCCGGTTTCGTGGAGACCTCACTCTTTGGGGAGGAGGATTCCACGATGGCCAAACGAACATACCCCCCGGAGTTCCGTCAGCAGTTGATCGCGCTGGCCCGGGCGGGGCGGAC
>Ga0163144_10000472_pt1 | contig 93482 bp, 85 predicted proteins | sample OliLak19BULKMAT1_FD_123175 | JGI IMG/M metagenome (GOLD analysis project Ga0163144, IMG submission 123175) | Freshwater microbial mat bacterial communities from Lake Vanda, McMurdo Dry Valleys, Antarctica - Oligotrophic Lake LV.19.BULKMAT1 | ecosystem: Environmental > Aquatic > Freshwater >...
AAGTCCCCCAGAATTGGGGCCTTAAAGCCTTTCAGGCATACATGAAAAGGGGGCAAGTGCAAGGTCTAGAGCATTTGTCAGACACTCTCTAAGCCTTTTAAGAGATGTTGGTAATGACAAGCCCCTGCTGGGAGAGGGGTTGGGGTGAGGGCGGTTCGGGAAAGTTGTACATCGATTTGGCGTTAACTTGGGTGACAGAGGTGGCACAGCTCCATAACCTTAGTTTGGAGCGTCAGCACATCCTCGGCTCCCTGCTTAAGGCTGGTTTCCAATTCTAGTAAAAGCGGCAGGGTTTGCTGAAGTTGGCGGATGGAGAGATTTCTGACCTCTTGCTGCAAGAAATAAATTCGCTTGGGATTGCTAATTTCCGCCGCTTGAGCGATCGTGCGATCGTCTCGCTCCCCCGTTTCCAGCATTAGTTTTACCCAGAGCCAGGTGCGAAACTGCCCCACCAAGGTCGCCACAATCTTCAACACTGGCTCATTGCGGTTGAGCAAATCGCTCACCAAATCCAGCGCTAAGGCGGTGTCTCCTTGGCGAATTGCGGTCGCCAGTTGCAAGCTGCTTTGGCTGCTGGTGGTGACTAGGGTTGCCACAGTTGCAGGTTCGAGCGATCGAGTCTCCTTTCCCGCAAAGCACCGCAATTTTTCCAGTTCGTTATACAGTTGTCGCGTGTCGTTGCCGATCGCCTGTGCCAGCAATTCCACACTGCCCGTCGTCAATTTCACACCGACTTCCTGGGCAACTTGGCGCACTCGCTGCATAATCTGGTCAGTTTTCCACGGCGAAATCAAGGGGAATTCCTGCACCTTTTGGGCATGTTTTTCCAGAAGCTTCGTAGATTTCAGCCGCCCATCGAATTTATTTTTGGATGTGAGTAAAAACGTGGTGGTTTCTGGAATGACGGATAAGGTGCGGTTTAATTCCGCTAGCATCTCCTCTGAGCAGCCTTGGCTGAGGGCCGCATCAGCCAACCACACAAGCCGCTGATTTGACCCAAAGGGAGGAGTCATAGCCTGGTTCAGCGCCTGAATCAGAGCATTGGGTTGGTCTGGGGTGAGCTTGTCGGAGTTGAAGCTGGCCCACTGGGGATCGAGGATCTTTGCCTGCAATGCTTTCACGGCTTGTCCGATCGCAAACTCATCGTCTCCCCAATAAATGTAAATTGGCATGGGTCAGGAAAGTAGGGGGTATGGCGATCGTATCTGGATGTGGGAGTTCCTTCTCACAAAGCCTTCCACCCTCACCCATGATTTAGGAGTGCTATAGGTGAGCAAACTGTTAGCTGGCTCCGGTTTTGGATGAGAGAGATGCAAGTTATCTAATGTCCAAAATTATGGAGCAACAACCCGCGTTTGAGCTTGTAAGCGAGACTGCGGTTTCGCTTTCACCACAATTTCCACGTCTCGCCCCAAAGCGTTTAAGAAGCGAAATAATTGTGCGGTTGAAAAGCCCGATAATTTTCCATTGATTAATGATGAAATTTTGGGTTGATCCATTCCTAAGAGCGCGGCTGCTTCAGTTTGAGTTATTTGCTATTGATCAATAATGTTGCTGATCTTGCGGACAAGTTCTGCCTTGACAAGCAATTCGTCAGAGTTTTCTAAACCCAAATCTGCAAACACATTGCCGTCACTTGCTTGTACTCTAATTTCTTGAGTCATCGTTCACTCTCCTTGCTGCTTGCTGTAACTTTCTGATCAACGTCATTATTAGTCGTTACGCTGTGACTCCAAAGCGCAGGCAAGTAGCTCAAGCTACTTGTTAACCTCCTGAGCAACATCATTAATCATCACGCTGTGATCCCCCGATCGCAATCTATGCCTACAATCTATAAGGTGAAGAATCAGGCGAGAGGCAACTAGATTGGACGACCATTACCAGGCTTATGTAAATCGGGTGGTGCGGATAACGCTACCAGAGACTTATGAGTCTCAGCTACAGCATATTCAGGAGTCTCCGAAGTTTAAGCTAACAGGTGCGGGAGGCGATCGTCAGCCCGTGCCCTTTCCTGGCTATACCATCATCACGCCAACCTGGGAAGATGAGTCGAACAATGCCCATTTCTATACCAACTTAAAGGACTATCAGCACCAACTGCTTCAACAGCTAACCCCCGGCTTGGTCGTTCCAGTACCGCCGGAAAGCTTTCATTTAACCGTGGCTGATTTAATCTGGGACAGTGGCTACCGTCATGCCATGGAGAACCCAGAGTTTGAGCCACGCCTACGGGAGCGAATTGCTCAAATCTTCCAGCAATGTAAGTCGTTGATGGTCAGTGATCACCCGATTCGGTTGCAGTTATTGGGAATCGTGGTGATGCCGAGGGCGATCGGCGTTTGCTTGGCTCCCAAGGAAGAAAGTTCCTACGAACGGCTCAGTGAATTTCGGCGGGCGATTTACCAAGACGCAGACCTGGTGGCTCTGGGAATTGAGCAACAATATCACTTCACAGCCCACGTCACCTTGGGCTACTTCGGCGATGTGCCTGCCAACTTAAACCAAGAGCCAGTGCCAGGGGAAGCCTCTCTCGCCAGTCGTCTAAGCCAGACGCTCACGGAGTTGAACCACCGCTGGCTGGAGTCGGAGCCACAGGAACTGTATGTCCATCGGGCAGAACTGCGAAAATTTGAGGACATGACTCGCTACTTCCGTGAACCCGATTGGGCAACGATCGACTTTTAAAGAACGATCTCTGTCTAACTCTTCTCCGTGCCTCTGTGGTGAACCTTTTGTAACCGCCGAGTCGTTGTTGGTTGGCTCACTCTTACAGTTAGTAGACAAAAAGCAATCCGATCGCTGTACCCAGCAAGCAAAGCAGTCCCATCAGCCCAGCGAGGGGTTTGTGGGACAATCCCGTCATCCAGGCGGGGCCGCGATCGGTGTAGCTGAGCCATTGCGTCGAGTCTAGGCAGGCGATGCCCCACACCCAGCCTGCGTGTAACCCCCACGCCAAGCCCAAATTGCCGTGCGCCACCACTCGCGCCAACACCAGCACCATCCCCATGAGCCACAACCCCGGCAACTGAGGCAGGGTTTCGCGCCCGTCCCACACCAGATGGAGCAGGGCAAAGATGCTGCTGCTGACGATCGCCGCCCCCCACAGAGGATAGGGCTGGAGTTGGTTGAGAAGGAACCCGCGAAACACCAGTTCTTCAATGCCGCCAATGCCCAGCGCGATGAGGAGGGTGGGGAACCACACTGCATTCAACTGCTGCTGGTTGGCGCTGTCTAACTCAATCCAGCCCAAGCGCTGTTGCAGCCAAAACATCACCCCCAAGCCCAAAACTGCCACCCCTAGCCCCAGCCCCAGAGCGCCCAGAGTTTCCACTCGCCAGGTTAAGCCGTAGATGGCGAAGGGTAGTGTTTCTGCATAGGCAGCCGCCCACAGAATTCCAGGCACCAGCAGATACAGGGATGCCACCAGGGATAGTTTTTGCTGTACTGTGATGGGCTTCAGGGGATGCCAGTGGAGCGCCCACGCCAAGGGTACAGCGATCGGTAACCACAGCCCCACCCAAACGGCGAAGAAAATGCCAATTTTGCCGATCGGGGATGCTTGGGCAAATTGCGTCAAGCTAGTTTGAAGTTGCATCAGGGGCACGATCGGGTTAAGGGGCAAGTGTTATGGGTGCAAAAAGTTTGAGGAGATCCCTAGTGCAGCTTGGCAGAAGTTTCTAAACAGTTAGGGAGATAGGCGATGTGCAACTTTCCCGAAACCCTCACCCCAACCCCTCTCCCAGCAGGGGAGAGGGGCTAAGACCTAGATCGGCTCCCCTGCTCCCTAGGGGAGAAGGGGCTGGGGGATGAGGGCAAACTTTAAGTTGCACATCGCCTGGAGATTGTTTTGAGTTTCGAGTGCTACCCACTTACTTCTGCCAGCCTGCACTAGGTTTGATACTTTTTAAACAGAATATGATTTCATTATAAAAATATCGCTGCTGGCAGCTAGAACTCAGGTTACTCAATACCACAACATCCGATTTCAAGGGTGTAGATGATTGGCGATCGTAAGGCTTCTTGCTCTTAGAAAATATGTACTAAGGGCGATCGAGAACCAACCTGAGAGACTACGTAATCCCTTTAGTTGCTGAATACATTGCTAACAACTTGAATGGGCACTTACTCCGCTTCGTCTGGAGATTCTTCACTCACTGCACCTTTATCAGAATCGAGTTGAATCAAATGAATGTGCTTGTAGCCCAGCTTGATTTCAAACTCGTCTCCAAACTTCAAGCCCATGGACTCGGTGTAGGTTGCACCAATCACAATTTGACCATTTTTATGCACACTGACTCGATAGGTTGGCTCCCGTCCTCGACCATCCTTAGGGCCTTCTGGACTCATGGAAATCCCTCTTGCAGCCAAGAGAGCCACATAGAAATCGGCTAAATTAATGCGAGTTTGGTCGTTTTTGGTGATGGTGTAATATCCACAGCGTTTAGCGGTTTCTCGCTTTGGCAAGTGGGAGTATTCCTTTACTTTTTGCAATAAGGCCTTTCCTGTCAGCGGGGCAGTTGCAGTTTCATTCATAGTTCTACAGAACCCTTTAGTTTTGTACTTTACCTTTAATCTTGCGCTTCAACTTTGTGATTGATCATTCTGGAACCACAGCCATTGCCATGGCTAATTCTGTAATTGCACTCTAGATAATTGCACTCTAGAGAAGACCTAAACCAGGAGCCGCAAATTGAACAGGGCTAAAAACAAATCTAGTAGAGACCTGAAAACAACTTTATAAATCCTATGAACATGCCTATGTTTGCTTAATGAATGTTTGGTTTTACAAGAAAGTATAATTAAAATAATATCCCTAAAGTAGGCTGTTTTGACAAGAGCCTTAGTGGATTTAGTTTGTTTCCAAAATAGATTGATTAAAAATTACTAATATTGGTGTCTGTAGCCAATTCTTCTTGTAATCAAAGAACCGATCGCATCGTTGACAATGACTGAGAGTAGGATTCATGACTCATGATTGAGCTTTGACGATCGGCATGACCTATTCTCATTCAAATTGCCAGTGATTTGACAATTCACTCTTTTTTGAAGTCAGTCTCTTCACACCAGATACACGACCACAACCAAAATATGTTTACTAATATTAATACATTAGTAAACATATTATTAATATTGGCAGAAATGTAGAATTTTTATACCACTCACCTATTACTAATTATTACTAAATTCAAGCATCTATCTTTCGTCTTAAAGATTTCTCAGTCACAGATGTTTCCGATTCTTAGCCCTTGTTCATAGCCTTCATTATGGATCTACCCACAGGTATAATCTGCTTGAGGTAGGCATAGAATGGGGATTAAGGGCACTCGTTGGGGATGTGTGATGCAAGTTTGCTTTAAAGTAATTCGCCAAAGTCAGACTAATGCTTGGGTTCAGACCTATTTATTGGACGTTGAACCTAGCTATACGATTCTGGATTGTCTGAATCAGATTAAGTGGGAACAAGACGGTAGCCTAGCCTTCCGAAAAAATTGCCGAAATACGATATGTGGCAGTTGTGGGATGCGAATTAATGGGCGCTCTGCTCTGGCTTGCAAGGAAAATGTGGGGGCGGAACTGGCACGCTTACAATCTATCAATTCAACAGTCATCAGTGCCGAGAATCCGGCAAATTCTGCCCCATTAAATCCCGATCGAAAATCCTTGCCTGACGCTTCAGAACTGATCCCAGAAATTACGATCGCCCCCATGGGAAATATGCCTGTGATCAAGGATTTGATCGTGGATATGCAGAGTTTCTGGGATAACTTGAAGGCGATCGATCCCTACATCAGCACTCGCGCTCGTCAAGTGCCCGAACGCGAATTTCTGCAGACCCCCGAAGACCGGGCGCGGCTGGATCAAACGGGAAATTGTATCCTCTGTGGGGCGTGTTACTCAGAGTGCAATGCCCGTGAGGTCAATCCAGGATTTGTTGGGCCCCACGCCTTGGCAAAGGCCTACCGCATGGTGGCAGATACCCGCGATGACCAGACTGAAACGCGGCTGCAACAATATAGCCAGGGAACCGATGGTGTGTGGGGCTGTACCCGTTGTCTCTACTGCAATAGTGTTTGCCCGATGGATGTGGCACCGATGGATCAGATTGGCAACATCAAAGCCGCAGTGCTGCACCAGGAGACGATCGCTGAGAGCCGTCCCATTCGTCATCGCCGAGTGCTGATTGACTTGGTGAAGGAGGGGGGATGGATTGACGAACGCCAGTTTGGGCTGCGGGTGGTGGGTAATTCTTTTCGTGATCTTCAAGGCTTGGTTAGCTTGGGGCCATTGGGGCTGCGAATGCTGATTCGGGGCAAGTTTCCCTTTGGTTTTGAGCCATCGGTGGGGGTGGAGGCTGTGCGATCGTTGATTGAGGCGGTACAAGACCTAGAGGCGCAGGGAAACCCAGTCTCTGATAGCTTAATGAGTGAAGTTTTCTTAAAAGGATGAGTTTGACGATGACCCCAACCCCTAAATCAACCCCCGTACCCGCTGTCCAATCTGGCTCCCAGCCCGAACCTGCCTTTGGCTGGACTCCCTACGCTGAGCAGATCAATGGCCGCTTTGCCATGCTGGGCTTTGTGGGTCTGCTGATTTTAGAAGCGATCACCCATCAAGACTTTTTCACCTGGTTGGGGTTGCGCTAGTGCAGGCTGGCAGAAATAACTGAGTCGCTATCAACTCAAATTTAAGCACAAGCCTCCTCACAGGTCAGAAACTGCTGCCATGCTGCACTAGTGTTCTGTTAAGAAAATTTTGAGGGGTCGAAGACCCTCAAAATTTAACTCCAACTAACCTCCCGGCTTTCAACTACCCGTCAATTAATGATTGACAGACTACTAGGAATACGGTGTAAGTCTGGGTTCCGAGCCGTCCGACCCTTGGGGGTGATCCCCCAAACCCCCTTCTGGGAAGGCGCTTCCCCCAGACCCCCTCCGAAGGTGTTAGTTGTGGGAGGAAAAAAGCGCTTCGCTTTGCCGATGATGAACGGGTCATTCGATCTTTTAGCGTCGCCTGATTTTAATAACTGAGCAACTCAAAACTCAAAACTCAAAACAAGCTCTTCACGGGCAAGAAACTGTGGAACGCTTAAGCCACGTTGACATAGTGTAAATTTGACACCATACTTAGCTTAGTGTCAAATTCACACAGTTTTGATGAATGTGTTAGGGATGAATGCACAGTTTGAAGTTGCAGCGGGTTCGATCGCAGGTCGAGACCACGTTTTGGTTGGGAAAAATAACCAAGATGCTTACTACCATTGCTGCACCGAGGCAGGGACGATCGCCATTGTGAGTGATGGGTGCGGCAGTGGGCACCACAGCGAAGTGGGGGCCAAAATTGGGGCGCAATGGGTAGGGACGGCGATCGAATCTGCCATCCAGCACGCACCACAGGAGGCTGAATGGCTAAGCTCACCCCAATTTTGGCAACAGATCCAGCGGTCAGTGTTGGAACAGTTGCACACCCTGGCGAAGGCGATGGGCAACGGTTTCTCGCCAACGATCGCCGATTATTTTTTGTTTACGATCGTTGGCGCGATCGTAACTCCAGAGGTCACCGTCGTCTTTTCCTTGGGTGATGGGGTGGCGATCGTCAATGGTCAGGTCACAACGATCGCCCCCTTAGCAGGCAATCAGCCGCCCTACCTGGCCTATGCCCTCACCGGGTCATCGCTGCTGACGGCAGATCCCGACTGTCTCCAATTCCACATGCAACAGTCATTACCCACAGAACAAGTGGAGTCAATCCTCATTGGCACCGATGGGGTGAGCGACCTGATCCACGCCGCCGATCGCACCCTGCCAGGCAAGCCGGAACCGGTGGGAGCGATCAGCCAGTTTTGGCGGGACGATCGCTATTTCAAAAATCCTGATATGATTCGCCGCCGCCTAGCCCTCATCAATCGGGATGTGACTCAACCAGACTGGGCACGGCAAACCCTCCGCAAAGAAGCAGGGCTGCTCCCCGACGACACAACGCTGGTCGTCATCCGCCGCATTAATTGAGGTCACCATGCGTTCTGTGGACGTTTACATCAACGGCAAAAAGATCCGGCTAACCCCCAAACAGACGATCGCCAAAGGGGGAGAGGCAGAGATCTTTGACCTGGGAGCGGGCAAGGCTTTGAAGCTGTTTAAGCAACCCCAGCATCCCGACTACCAGGCATCGCCCCAGGAACAGCAGGCAGCCCGCGATCGGCTTCTAGACCACCAGCAAAAACTGCGCCAGTTCCCCCCGACCTTGCCCCAACGGGTGATTCAGCCAGAAGCGTTGGTGACGGATAAAAGTGGGCAAACGGTGCTGGGGTACACCATGCCGCTGGTGCAAGGCGCGGAGGTGTTGTTGCGGTATAGCGATCGGGCGTTTCGGCAGTCCGGCATTCCCCATCAAACCGTCGTCCAGATTTTTCAGGACTTACACACCACGGTTTCCCAGTTGCACCAGGCAGGCGTGGCGATCGGCGACTTCAACGACCTGAATGTGCTAGTGCGGGGCACTGAAGCCTATCTAGTCGATGCCGATTCGTTTCAGTTTGGGACGTTTCTGTGCAAAGTGTTCACCCTGCGCTTTGTCGATCCATTGTTGTGCGATCCCCAGCAGCCCAAACCCCTGCTGAAGCAGCCCCACTCCCCCAACTCTGACTGGTATGCCTTTGCGGTGATGTTGATGCAATGCCTGCTGTTCGTCAATCCTTATGGCGGCGTGTATAAACCCAAAAATCCCGCGCTCAAGATTCCCCAGGATGCCCGATCGCTGCACCGAATTACCGTGTTTCACCCAGAAGTGCAGTATCCCAAACCTGCCCTACCCTACCAGGTCTTGCCCGATGCGCTGCTGCACCAGTTTCACCAAATCTTTGAGCAAGACTACCGAGGGGAATTTCCCCGGCGGCTCCTCGACAGCTTGCAATGGACACAGTGCCGTACCTGTGGAATTGCCCACGCCCGAAACGCCTGTCCTACTTGTATTTCCCCAGCGGGGATCGCAGCGGGGATCGTGGCGAAAGTAACCACACTACCGATCGCCATTCGAGGCACCGTGACCGCAACTCCCATCTTTGCTACGGGCGGAGTGATTTTGTATGCCGCTCTTCAAGCAGGGAGGCTGAACTGGCTTTACCACGACTGCGGCGCATTTAAGCGCCGGGATGAGCGGGGGGATGGGGCGAGTGTTCTCACCGGAAACCTTGACCCCTATTTGCGATTTCGCTTTCACGGCCAGGGCACCGCGATCGTCCGCCAGGGACAAGCCATCACCCTGGAAGCCGGACAGGTTGTCGATCGCCTCGCCATCGACTGCATCGGCACGCTGCCTCTATTTGAGACCAACGACTCCGCTCGTTACTGGATTCACAACGGGCAACTGCTGCGAGATAGTGAGTTGGGAGCCGTGTATATGGGAGATGTGCTATCCAACCAGACCCGATTTTGGGTTGGTTCCCACTTTGGCTTCGGCTTTTATCCCGTGGGGCATGGGACGATCGCCTTTGTCTTTGATGCCAAGCAACCGGGGATCAATGACCACGTTACATTGCCGCTTTGGACAGGACAATTGATTGAGGCGGGGTGTAGCTTCAGCAGCGATCGGTGTTGGTTTTTCCTGGCAACGCAAGAGCAGGGCAAGACGATCCATCGCTGTACTGTGGTGCGATCGGATGGCAGCATTGTCGCAACGGCCCAAGCTGAGGCAGGGGAAGGATCTTGGCTTTCCACCTTGCAGGGGAAATGTGCTGCCGGACATTTTCTGCTGGCTGCAACCGATGAAGGCATTGTGCGCGTCGAAGTTCAGCAGGGGCAGTTGGTGAAAACCAAGGAGTTTCCTGACACAGAACCTTTTGTTGATGCGAGTTGCCAGCTATTTGCCGCTCCAGATGGGCTATACGTCGTTGGGCACCGCACCATCCAGCGGCTCACGATCGTTTAGAAAATGTTTGTAAATTAGCGTACAGTCTTGCACTCGCCCCCCAACCCCCCAATTCTGGCTTGCTCTCGAGCCGTTTTTGCTTAAAGTCCCCCAGGATTGGGGCCTTAAAGCCTTTCAGGCATACATGAAAAGGGGGTGGATCGGGGCGAAATTTGTGTTTACAAAGATTTTCTTAGAATCATGAATCTAATAACATCAACCCGTTCAAATGTAGGGGCGAAGCATTGGGCCGATCGCCTCTGCAACTGTCCAAAAATCTGTGCCCCAATGCTTCGCCCTCAGCGCCACGCCCCACAACCTAAAATGCTGAGGGCGATTCAGGTTTAGCTGAAGAGCGAGGATGGTGGAGGCGATCGTCTCCTAGTTGGCAAAACGCCCGGAAGGGCGAAGCATTGGGGCGATTACCTTTGTCGTTGTCTAGAATCTTTGACCCAATGCTTCGCCCCTACAGGGGTAATATCTTTCTCAGAAATCTCATAAAGTTTTTAGAGACCTAAAATTACCAACTCACAAACTCTTAATATTCGAGAAACAGGGTGTCGAAGGTCTTGCCTGTCGTGGTCGATCGAGGCACAATCGGCTGCTGGGGCGCGATCGGTTGCTGGGGAGGAAGATCGATCGCCTCCTTGACCCGGAGTGCTTGCACATCCTTTTCTTGGCTATCAATCAGCACCTCCAGTTCTCCCAGCCGTTGCTGAATCTGTAGCCGACGCAGGTCGAGCTTCCGCATCTCTTCTCGCAAGCGTCTCTTTTCAACCACCAGCTTATAAATGTCCAGGTATGCCGTGGCTTCATTGCGCTGACGAGGCATACTGCTAATTCTGGGACGCATGTGTCCTTGGGGTTGAGGTGGGTGCATAGGTTATAGGAAGAATAGGATTAGTCGGGCGGACTTTTGGGGTCTGAGGAGCTTTTGATTGTCAATTCAGAGGGGGGACGATCGCTGCTCCACGCCCACCATGCAGTGCCACAGACACACTCATAAAACTCCTGCCATTTGCGACGCTGGTCTTCTGTAAACACAGGCGCTTTGCGGTTAATCCACACTCGCTGAGTTTCCATGCTCGTCGATCGGCAATGAGGACAGCAAAATTCGCGGGCATGAGTCGCTGATTGAATCCAATCCGGCGGGGTTGGGGAAAAAGCATCCATGAAATAAATCTGTCTAGGATAATAGTTAATTAGCAGCAGTCAAACGATCGGAATAACGAACTCACTTTCTCAACCTGGTAGTACTCAAATCGTAATGATTTTTGAGTTTGTCATGATGACAACTAGCGCTGCTCATCATTACCTCTTGAGGTCTACCCTCAGCTTAACGATTTAGATTGGCACTGCGACTTAAGTGCGGAATCACTTCGTCACTAACTCGCTCACATTCATTGACTAACTTAAGAGTTCCCAATTTTGGCAAAATTCATCTGTATTAGGGCTTAACTTGTAGATTCAAGAAAGCTGATGTGCGCTATTGTCTTGATGTGTAATGTCAGCTATTTTATGCGAGAAATCATTGCTGTAAATTTCGTAACTACTCAGGCTGCTAACTCAATGTCGAGCCTGCCCTCATCCCCCAGCCCCTTCTCCCAGTGGGAGAAGGGGAGCCGGATTGAAGTCCCTCTCCCTGGGGAGAAGGATTTAGGGTGAGGGTAGGCTGAGTAGTTACTAAATTTCAAATAATTGAAAGTTAAGAAAAGCTTAAGTAAAAATCAGGAAATAATTTTTAACTCAATCAAGAAATTTTTAATTTTCTAGATGACACGTCAGCCCCTAATTGTTTAGTTGTAAGGACTAACCCCAATGAGTTACCTCAACCTAATATCCTTCATTGGTCTATTTGGCTTGTGCTGCGTAGCGTGGATATTTTCCGAGAAGCGCAAAATTGTTCCCTGGCGAGTTCTCATTTGGGGAATTGGACTACAACTCGTGCTGGGGTTTTTGGTGTTTTGGTTTCCACCAACAAAATTTTTCCTAGAAGCCTTTAGTAGCCTGCTCAATAGTTTATTCCTGGCAACAGATACAGCCGCCCAGTTTTTGTTTGGCCCTGATTTTGTCCCCACGGCTGCCAGACCCGCTAAGGTCGTGCTGCGAGGGTTGTTTGTCTTTCGCATTCTGCCATCTGTGGTTTTTTTCTCAGGATTGATGGCCCTGCTGTACAACATTGGGCTGATTCAGCCTGTGATTAACTTTTTCGCCAAAGTCTTCTACGCCACGATGCGCTTGAGCGGGGCAGAAGCTTTGAGTGGGGCTGCGAATATTTTTGTGGGCATTGAGGCGGCGATCGTCATCAAACCTACTTTGCCGAAAGCCACTCGTAGTGAAATCTGTGCCATTCTAGCGTGCTGCTTTGGTACGGCTGCTACCTCCACGCTGGCGGGGTACGCCTCCTTAATGAAAGATGCCTTCCCCAACATCGGCGCTCACTTGGTTTCTGCCTCGGTGATTGCCATTCCCGCCTGTTTCATCATGGCGAAATTTTTGGTGCCGGAAACAGAGGAGCCTGTAACGGCTGGCGGCATTCCCCAAGAAGAATTCCATGAGGCTGTGGAGCCGGAAGAGGTGGGACTGCCCCAAGAGAACGTGGGTGGAGAACCTGTCGAGCGGATGAGTCCCTTGGATTCGGCAATTTTAGGCGCGCTGGACGGGGTGAAAATGGTGGTGGCCATTGCGGCCGTGTTGCTGATCATCATTGGGTTAGTCAGTCTGGTCAATCAATTATTCGCGGCCTTAGCGGGACTCGCAACTCTGGGTCTTCCCGCTGTGGTTCCGCCGGGGGGAGCGGCTCTCACTCCAGTGGAACCCAACCCGGTGATTGAAGTGCTGGCTCCGGTGCTGAGACCCATTGGACAACTGTTTACCTACGTCAATCTGCAAAATATCGCTGGAGCCGTCTACTTTCCCTTAACCTTATTCACTGGAATCGCCCCTAGTGAATTGTGGCCAGCATCTGTGATTATTGGGCGGAGATTTTTGGAATTAGCCTTTGCCTCCTACCAAGCCTTGGGAGAAGCTGGCGTATCAGGGCAGTTGAGCGATCGGACTGTCTTGATTGTCAGCTATGTTCTGGCTGGATTTGCTAACCTGGCTTCAGTTGGCATTTTTGTGGGTGGGACGATCGCCCTCATTCCTACCCGGCGCAAAGATATTACCGATATGGGCTGGAAAGCTCTCTTTGCTGGCACCCTGGCGACGCTGATGATGGGCTGTATCGCAGGCACTTTCTACAACGGTGACCCCAGTATTTTGGGCAAAAAACCCGTCACGCCTGCTTCCCTCACGGCTCCCGCCAGTCCCGGTGCTTCCCCCAGCGTAGTGCCTAGTGCAGCACCTGGCACCACACCCAGCCCGATTCCCGCTGTGTCTACCCCCGGTGCCTCTCCAGAATCTGCGCCTGTTTCCCCCAGTCCCATAGTTTCTCCTACAATTCCCGCTAGCCCATCTCCATCGGCCTCACCCACCCCTTAGCCTTCTTGCTCGATCGCTAACAGCCAACTGCTACCTGCTAATAGCTCTCTAACAATGAACCCCGATCCCGAAATTCTGCGCCTCCGAGATCTCATGCCTGCTTCGGGACGAATGCTGTCTAAAATCATCAGCAAACCGGAGCAACCCAAGGTGATTGATAGTCCGTTTCCGCTCCCTTGGAAGCGCGATCGGCCCATTTGGATTAATTTCGACCTGTGGAGTCGGTTGAATCGTCCCCAGCGGGATCTGTTGCTGCTCCGCACGATGAGTTGGTCGAGCGCTATCCGCTGGTTCAAGCCCGACCTCTACCAAGGGTTAGTGGCGTGTGGAATGCTGGGGGCGGGGGTCGAGTTGGTGCAAGGCGATACGGTGGGAGTGATGGTGGCTGCGGGATTAAGTGCAATGGCAGGCACCCAAATTTGGAGAGCCAGCAAGGGGTCTAAAACTGAGCTAGCCGCAGACGAAGCCGCTCTTCGCATTGCTGATCGGCGAGGTTACACAGAGTCCGACGCGGCCCGCCACCTCCTCGCGGCGATCGAAGCAGTCGCTAAAATTGAAGGCCGTCCCAGCCTGGATTTCAACGAACTCCTCAGGTCTCAGAATTTGCGATCGATCGCGGGACTTTCACCTGTCGGGGTGCCCGAAAAGTTTTAACCCAAGAAACTGGACTCACGCTGTTTAGCTCTAATACGGCGGTGTTGCGGGGCCATCATAGCCACACATTCCCAAGCGGGGCGAATTGACGAGGGTCACTGGATCACCGTAGTTTCGATGGGTATGAGTCTGGGTATGCTCATCGCACAAACTGCCCCATACTCCCTCTAGGTCAACACATTCGATACAGACATGGGTGGCGGGTTGCCCACACTCAATGCACGGATCTTCAGGCAAGAGATTGCGGGCTAACAGAGCCATGGGGTGCTTGGTTGTGGGCTTGCCTTCCCGAATTGCGATCGGCTTTACTAGCGTTTCTGAGGAGGTACCAAAATCATAGATGTGGGTCAGTTTGGCTCCATACTCAAACACGTCCCCAATTTTTCGAGACATTCCTACTTTGCGGCTTAATCCACCATCTGCCGAAAACTGGCTCAGGTGGTCGCAGCATTCCAACCAAATCGATCGCAAGTAAGTATCTAATTTTTTGAACGTAGCCGAACCACTAACCTCTAGGTTCAACCAAAATTCCTTGCGATAAGCATCCAGCACTTGGAGATGGTAAAGCGGTTCAGAAGTTCCCTTGCCTGACTGACTCAACCTCGACGATCGCCGCTTGGCGTTCTGGACAAATCGTAAGATGCTTCACCATGCTTGCTTTAGTCGCCTCTTTGCCGCAGTAGGTACACGTTCCTCTCGATTGTTTTCTCCCAGGCAAGCTCCACCTCCTGATCCCAATAATTAACTCAGCTTGGTCACACGTTCATCGTTGATCACATTCTTTCTTCGTCGTACCGGGGTTTTGGCATACTTAAAGGATTCGTATTGCTCATATTAACGATGCTGAGCCAGTTGTTGTGTTAACTATTTCGGCATTGGGGTTGGATGTGGGACAGAAGCGCATTGGTGTGGCTGGCTGTGATGGCACAGGCTTGATTGCCACTGGGTTAACTACGATCGATCGCCAGTCCTTCAGCCAAGTAATTCAACAACTTCAGGAATTGGTGAGCCAGCGCCAAGTACAGATTCTCGTCGTGGGGTTGCCCTACAACATGGATGGCACCTTGGGATTCCAGGCTCGCCGAGTCCAGAAGTTTGCTAAAGCAGTAGGTAAGGTGCTGGAACTTCCGCTGGAATACGTTGATGAGCGCCTAACCAGCGTCCAAGCAGAACAACTTCTTTGGGCAGAGCGTCGCGTACCTTCCCGCAATAAGGGGCTAATCGATCGCAAAGCCGCCGCGATTATTTTGCAACAATGGCTAGACGAGCGTAGGGCAAAAATTAAGCAGGAAATGCAGAGTAGTATTGAATCTACACTACCCCCAGATTTTTGTATTGAACAAGACTAATTTGAATTTCTGGTCGCATTTCTGGTTGGGTCTCTGGGAAACCTCTATTAATGAGATGATAAAACTCAGTTAACCATTCCTATGTTTCAAGCTTTCAATTATGGCGAAAATCCAGTTTTCCAAAGGGGTCAATGAAGAGGTCATCCCAAAGGTGAGTTTAACCCGATCGCGAGATGGCAACAGCGGCACAGCAACATTCTACTTCGAGAATCCTGAAGCCTTAGCAAATGCCAGCACGGGTGATGTAACGGGGATGTATCTGGTTGACGAAGAGGGCGAACTGGTCACCCGCGAAGTAAAAGCCAAGTTTATCAATGGTCAGCCTGCTGCATTGGAAGCGACTTATCTGATGAAATCGAAGCAGGAGTGGGATCGGTTTATGCGCTTCATGGAGCGGTATGCCGAGGAAAATGAGTTGGGGTTCAACAAGGCTTAAGGCTTGTCATCAGTTAAGTTCAAAGCTAGCCACAAAGCCCTGACAGCTCAGCAATTCCGATCCCCGGATTCTCAAGCCTCGAATTCATTAAAAAGCACGAAATAAAGTAGGAAGCCGGGGATCGGAATTGCTGAGACTTAGGAACCTCCAAACTCATTCCTGCCGTAAGGCATCCATAAATGCTTTCATGGCTTCTAGGCGGGAGGGCATTTGCACACAGCGTAGGAGTAGATCCAAATCCAGCCCAGGCAGGAGTTGACTTCGGGAAACTTCTTGGTAGGTTTCATTTTGTAGATAATAAATCTTGAGTTGCCGATCTTCCCAAAACCACACCTCCAAAATGCCAAAGCGACGGTGTTTTTCTAGTTTCTGCAAATTGCCGCTAGTCAAAATCACTTCGTTCACGTAGTGTGAGCAAAGCTCAATCGCTAAGTCGGGATTTTCTTTCCTTTCACCCAAATATTAAGATTCATCCGGCTCAAAGGACGTGCCCTTGGCTTCTCCTCGGTGGGTAGCACTGCCCATTGGAATAAACTCAATCCCTCTAGCAACAAAGTAAGCTTCCAGGAACATACCGAGCGAGGATTTAATCAGTTCGTGAGATTCCCCCAGCGTCATCAGTTCAATCCATCCGTCTAGATAGGTGATTCGCAGCCCAGGAGATTTCGCCAGAAAGTTTTCTAGAGCTTCAAATGACTGCCAGCTATAGGTTCCTGGCAGGATGAAAAGCTGGCAGCGATTTTGGTCACTGGGTCACTCACAGGCTCCGTCTCGTACATCTGCATAACTGCAATCCCGGTTCAACCTATGTCTGTAGAGAGCGCCTTGCAGAGAATTCTCACCAGTGGTCAAGTCCCTCGCGACCTCGTGATTACCTATGACGATATACATGGACTCTGGGGTGGGACGACTATCATTATTCATGGAGATGGCCGCGGAGAGATCCGTGAGCGTGAGCGTGGAGATGCCAAACCGGAGATCTTTGAGTCTACCATCACTCAGAATCAGCTATTAGAACTCGTCAAGCTGGTGGTCTCACTCGTTGCCTGGGAGCAGCGGACAGCGGATCGTCAGCTGGTTCCTGACGAGAGTCGGGCGACGCTGACAATTAGTGTCGGTGGGCAGACCAATAACATGTGGGAGTGGGTCAACAAGATGGAGCAGAACAAGCGTCTCATCCAGATCAAGACGAAGATGATAGAGATGACAAGATCACATCCATGAGCAGGAACTGGATAGCGGAGGCCGCGCATAACAAAGGCATGCACCCGACCCGCTTCAGCGTTGCTTTCAAGCTCGATCATCCGCGCGGGTGGGTGATGCCAGGCGTTCTTGGCTAGTATGGGGCAAATTGAGGAACGCCACACTCATGGTTTCAACCTCTCAATCTGTGATTGGGATGCATTGCTGTCTCTTCTTTCATCCCTGACTCTTCACGAATGTAATTTGATGTTAAGCGATCGGGTCAATTTTGCAGTTTTCACTGAGAAGAGGGACGATCGTCCTCACTATTTCTAGTTTTAGTCCCTGTAGGGGCGACAAGCTACAGTAAGCAGGATTAGGCACAACTATAAAACGATCGCCCGAATGCTTCGCCCTTACCAAGTCTCTAACTTTCGCAGGTTGTTTAACTCCTAATCCTCGAAATAAAAGGCAAAACTATAAGAAAGTGTTTGTAAATTAGCGTGTAGTTTTGCACTCGCCCCCCAATTCTGGGGGGCTTTCGAGCCGTTTTTGTTCAAAGTCCCCCAGAATTGGGGGATTTAGGGGGCGGATCGGGGCGCAATTTGTGTTTACAAACATTTTCTAAAGTTGCGATCGAGATTACCTGAAGATAGCGAGATTTCAGAGGTGGGGCCGTACCATTTCTGGTCGAGAAATGCTAATCTAATAAGTATGGTGTCTCAAGTTAAACAGGAAAGCATTGAATACTCTCTCTTTGACTGGATACCCTTGGATGCCACTTTGGTATCTAGAGATGAAATTGAAACGCAAGCGGAGTTCTGATCCTACTCTCTCCTGGGTAGACGGTTGCGAAGGACCCAGTATAGGCTGACCGATCTGTAACTTCTAGGTTTGCAAACGTCGAGAGTCATCTAAATACTCTCCGTTGGTGGTGCGGAAAGCACAGCAAACTGGATCGGTCAAGTCCCTATGGGGGAAGTTTTTTTAAATTCAATACTGCTTAGTGGTTTTAGCTGAAACGTGCAGCACAAATTTTGTGTCGACCGGTTTGGTTAGCAAAAGCTGGAGCTAGAACGATGCGTTGTAAACCATGAGCGGTTGATGAGCGATCGTTCCAGTTGCTTAGTCTTGGACTGGCTAATTTGCTTCCTGCTGACTGGCGTGAAGTGCGTCGTTTTTCGCAAAACCAAGATTAATGTGAGTGCCTCAAGCTTTTTGCTCATGCATCCATAGGTGATAGCTTGCTCGATCGCCATGAATTTTTCACTGAACGTTTTTGTTGAACGTCTTTTATGTCATTCATTCTTTTTGGAGTCTACACATGTCTAAATTGCTCAGCCACAGAATTGCACCCGCCCCCATGCCCTCGGAAATCAGCGTTGTAGACCTGATCGACGGCTATTTCACCGCTTACAACTCGGCTCGGTTACGGGAAATTTGTCACTTGCTGAGTCGCGAAGTGATGCGTGATGGGGTGACCGTGGGTCTTAGTTTGTCTGGCGCAATGACCCCTGCTGGATTTGGAGTTTCGGTGCTGTCTCCCCTGGTTCAGAATGGATTTATCGACTGGATCATCAGCACTGGCGCTAACCTTTACCACGACATGCACTATGGATTGGGGATGAGCCTCTATGCCAGCAGCCCGTTCCTGGATGATGTGAAGCTGCGGGAGGAAGGCCGGATTCGCATCTATGACATCGTGTTTGGCTACGATGTATTGCTCGAAACCGATGCGTTTATCCGCCGGATTTTGCAAGCCGAACCCTTTCAGAAGCGGATGGGCACTGCCGAGTTCCATTATCTGTTGGGCAAGTATGTGCGCGAGGTGGAGCGGCAATTGGGGGTGAAGAACTCCTGCTTGTTGGCAACGGCCTATGAGTGTGGCGTACCGATTTACACGTCTTCGCCAGGGGATAGTTCGATCGGGATGAACGTGGCGGCTTTGGCGCTGGAAGGTTCCAAGCTGATTCTTGATCCCTCGTTGGATGTGAATGAAACGGCGGCCATTGCCTACTCTGCTCGTGACTCTGGAGACCCCGATCGCGAAGGCAAGAGTGCGGCTCTGATCATCGGAGGAGGTAGCCCGAAGAACTTCCTGCTGCAAACCCAACCTCAATTGCACGAGGTTTTGGGGCTGGAGGAGCGGGGCCACGATTACTTTATTCAGGTGACGGATGCGCGCCCTGATACGGGTGGACTCTCTGGGGCCACGCCAAATGAGGCGGTTAGCTGGGGCAAGATTGACCCCGATGAGTTGCCCAACACGGTGGTTTGCTACACCGATAGCACGATCGCCCTCCCCATTCTCACGGCCTATGTGATCAATCAGTGTGAGCCGCGTCCCCTCAAGCGGTTGTACGATCGCCGGGGCGAGATGCTGGCAAAGCTCACCGCAGACTACTTTGCAGCCAAGGCAAAGCCTGTGGTGGAGAAGATTCCAGTCTTGGCAGGTGTGGGAGAGCGATCGGCTCAACCTGTGGCGACTTATCCTTGCGGCACACCCATTCGTAAGTAGGAGTTTGGAGTACCGAATCTGTAGGGTGTGTTGAGTATTCACCTAACACATCCTCCTTACCAGTGATGGGTTACGCTACCGCCAAGGAGATTTCCGAGAAAGATGTTACCCCTGTAGGGGCGAAGCATCCGGCAGACAAGCTCTTGAATCGACCAGGAGGTCGTTGCCCGGATGCTTCGCCCTTCCGGTGCCTGGTATAAACTTTTCTGGAAATCTCCTAACCCATCCTACTTTTGAATCATTGAACTCTTGAATCATTGAAATGGAGGTATGTTCTGTGAAATGCACAGAACATACCTCCACTTTTTTATACATCTCTAATCATTGGACTATTAAATATACTTGATTACTTTTCCCCTAGTTGAGCGATCGGAGGATTTTCATGTAATGAGAATCACTCTTTAAGGGGACTAAGTTAAGGTTTTCTTCACATTAGAATCGTAGGCAGGATCACTTATCAAAGGGTGATGACGCTTCACCTCAATTTAGATTGGTTTCCTAGCTTCTCACACTGAGCGACTACAAGAAACGTGGGTTAAATCGACCCTTACTTTGCTGACAAAATTCAACTTTGCAAAGGGGTTGTTGTTGGCATCGGATCAAGGCTGTTTGCGTACTGTGACTCATTTAAGAGTGATCAGGATTTTGCTGGCGGTCTTATGTTTATGGTTATGCAAAAAACACTAAAGATACTAGTAGGTATTGTTAATCAGGAAGACCAGCTAAGAGTCCAGAATGCCTTTGAATCGGCCAAGATTCTCACAGAACGGGTCGTCGTAGATGACTTTAGTACTGCACTTCAGTCTTTGCAAAGTGATGCTTATGATTGCGCTGTGCTAGACGATCGCCTCTTGAGTGGGGGAGGAGTGGTGTTAGTCCAAACCCTGCGTGCTTTAGAAGTCAAGGCGGCTATCTTGGTGTTGACCGATCGCGCTGATGAGCAAGTGGCGATCGACCTGATCCAGGCAGGGGCCGCCCATTGTTTAACCAAGCAAGCTATCTCTCCAGATTGCTTGGAACAGAGCTTACAGATAGCCCTACGGCTAAATTCTGCAATTGTGCAAGCAACTGTGGCGAATCAACAGCTACGAGAAAGTGAAGAACGTCATCGGTTAATTCTAGAGGAATTGAATGATGGCATTTGGGACTGGAACTTTTGCGACGATCGCATCTACTGCAACGATCGCCTGTACGAAATGCTTGGATTGATCCGCGATGAGGTGGGTCTTAACCGGGAACTGTTTACCCAGTTGTGCCATCCCGACGATCGCCACAAAGTCAATCGAGTACTCACTTCCCATTTGGAGCAGGGCATTGCCTACGAAGTAGAACTGCGGTTGCGGCATCGGTCTGGTGGGTATATTAATTGTCTAGTCCGGGGCAAGTCTCAGCGCAATGCCCATGGATTACCGGTGCGGATGATCGGCACAGCGCGGGACGTGACTAAAAATAGACAACTGGCGGACGCATTGCGGGTAAGTGAGGCTCAGTTTCGGCAGCTGGCAGACTCCAATCTAATTGGGATGTTCTTTGCCGATTTGGCGGGAACCATCTTGGAGGCGAATGATGGTTTTTTGCAAATTGTGGGCTATTCGCGGGAAGATTTGCGATCGGGACAGGTTAATTGGCAACGGATGACTCCACCGGAGTATCGCGCGTTGGATGCCCAAAAGCTCGAGAAGATCCGTAGCTCTGGAGCTTGTAAGCCTTTTCAAAAAGAGTACCTGCGTAAGGATGGCAGCCGGGCGGCGGTGATGGTGGGGGCATCAATGGTGGAAGGCTCGGAACATTACACCACTGCGTTCGTATTAGATATTTCTGAGGGTAAAGCTCGACTCCAGGAACGGGAACAGGCAGATGCAGAGATCATGGCGTTAAACCAGCGCTTAACGTTGCGAGTCAACGAGTTGCAAACCCTGTTAAGTGTGATTCCGATCGGGGTTGGGATTGCGGATGATCCTGAATGCAAAACGATTCGGGCTAATCCTCAGTTGGTCAGGCTTTTGGGACTGCCCAGCGATCGGGTGACTCCACTGACCCAACTTTCTCCCACGCAGACCCATCATTTCAAGGTTTTCCAACACGGGCAGGAACTGCCACAGATGGAACTCCCCATGCAGTATGCAGCGGCGAATGGGGTTGAGGTTTGGGATGAGGAAACCGATATTCTTCGGGGAGATGAAACCGTCGTCAACCTGTTGCAGTCGGCGGTGCCGTTGTTTAATGAATTGGCTCAAGTTAGGGGTTGCATTAGCACCTTTGTAGACATCACTGAGCGTAAGCAAACCGAGGAGCGCTTGCGCCAAGCTGTGTTGAGCTTGGGCGAACAACAGCAACAACTCCGCACATTGCATCGCCTGAATAATTTACTCAATCAACGCTTGTCTGACCTGCCTGATTTGTTGCAGGTGATGATTCAGGCGATCTGTGAAGCGATCCCCACGGCGCAGTTTGGTTTCATTGCGCTGCACAATCCAGTGACGGACTTATTGGAATGGACGGCTAAGGTGGGGGAAGGGGTGGAGCAGTTGGAGCGGGCTGATCATGGTGTTGCTGCACGGTTGCTCAGTGAGGTGTTTTCAACGGGTAAGCCGTTGCTGATGCAGGAAGAACGGGTAGATATGTCGATCGCACCCACAGTTCCCGCTGCAATTCCCGCTGCAATGTATGGGGTGGCGATCGAGTCGGCCCTGGCGGGGAGATTGGGGGTGCTGGTGGTGGGCAACTGGCAGGAGCGGGATGGATTCACGGGTGACACACGCTATCTCCTTTGGGCGTTTCGAGAGCAAGCGGCGATCGCCATCAACAATGGGCAATTGATTAAAACGCTGGAGGAGCGCGAGGAGCGCTTAGCGGTGCAGAACGATATTTTGCTGCGCCAAAATATGGAGCTAGAGCGCCAGCGCCAACAGATTCAAGCCCAAAACCTGGAGTTAGTGGAAGCGAGTCAGGTGAAATCGCAATTTCTAGCGACGATTTCCCATGAATTGCGAACGCCAATGAATGCGATCTTGGGCTTTTCTCGCCTGCTATTGCGCCAGTCTCAAGGAACTCTGGCTCCCAAGCAGATCAACATGGTGGAGCGAATTCTCAACAACGGCATCCATTTGCTCAATCTCATTGATGATGTGCTGGATTTTTCCAAGTTGGAGGCTGAGCGCTTAGAACTGAATCTGGAGCCGTTGAATCTGGTGCAATTGACAACGGCGATCGTGGATGAACTGGGCATCCTGGCTGATAAAAAGCAGTTACCGCTGTATCTGCTGGCTGACTTGACTGATCCCCACATTACCAACGATGGATTGCGTCTGCGTCAGATTCTCATCAATCTGCTTTCCAATGCCATCAAGTTTACGGAAGCGGGCAGCCTTCAGGTCAGGTTGCGGGATCTGGAGGGCGATCGGTTGGAAATTACGGTCACTGACACCGGCATTGGGATTGCTGAAGTGGATGTGCCCCATATTTTTGAGGCGTTTCGCCAAGTCAACCAAACCATGACGCGCAAGTATGGCGGTACGGGGTTGGGGTTGGCGATTACAGAGTGGTTGGTGCAGTTAATGCAGGGAAAAATTACGGTGGAAAGTCGGCTAGGTGTGGGGTCTACGTTTCGAGTGGAGCTTCCCCGCCATGTCCGAAAGGTCTAGCAGGATACAAGAAAATTTCTGAGAAAGATATCACCTCTGTAGGGGCGTTCGCGTAGCGTGTGCTTTGCACTTAGCATCCGGCAGACAATCCCTTGAATCGGCCAGAAGGTCATTGCCCGGATGCTTCGCCCTTCCGGTGCTTTTTTAGAAGTCTCCTAATCTTCCTGAAGTACGCCATCGTCTAAGTGGGCAATGCGATCGGCGACATCGACAATGCGGGGATCGTGGGTCACAATCAGCACCGTTCGCCCAGCATCCTTGGCCAGTTGCCGCAGCAGTTCCATCACTGCATGTCCACTTTGGGAATCCAAGGCGGCGGTTGGTTCATCGGCCAAAATTAATTGGGGTTGCCCAGCCAAGGCGCGGGCAATGGCGACGCGCTGTTTTTCGCCACCAGAGAGTTGCCGGGGGAGTTGGTGACCTTTGTCTGCCAATCCAACTTGATCAAGCAAGGCTTGGGCTTGCTGGCGGGATTGCCGACGGTGGATACCTTTGAGGTTGAGGGTGGTTTCCACGTTTTCGATCGCACTCAAGGCCGGAAACAGGTTGAAGTCTTGAAAAATAAAGCCAATGTGATCGCGCCGGAACCGAGCCTGTTGAGAGCGGGACATCTTGGTAATGTTCTGACCTAACAAGTAAACAGTTCCTACCGTCGGGGTGAGCAATCCTGCGAGGACGGAGAGCAGGGTCGTTTTGCCCGATCCCGATGGCCCCATCAAGAGTTGAATATCCCCTGCGCGAATGCTCCAATTGATCTGCTTTAAGATCTGGAGTTGCTGTTGTCCCGCAGACAAACTAACCTCCACCCCCTCAGCCACGATCGCCATGTCAGGTTGAGGCACCACAGCGGCTAAACGGCTTTGACTAGACTCAGCTTGGCTGAATTTAGGTTGGTTAAATTCATCAATATTGGCGGAATTGGGCATGGTGGGCAGGAGTGACGAAGATTAAGCCTTGAAGACGATCGCCGGATCGACACGGGTAACTTTTTGGATCGCAAAAAAGGCTGAACTCACACACATGAGGACGGTGGTTCCCAGGACGACGATCGCCGACACAGGTGTAATCAAAATCGTAATGCCCTGGGTAGCGGCTGTCCAGGCTGCGACTCCAAGACACATCCCCATCCCCGGTACGTAACCTAAAATCGCCATCCAGAGCGCCTGTTCCACAATTACGCTATAGATAAACCAATCTGAAGCTCCCATGGCCTTTAACGTCCCGAACTCCTTGATGTGGTCGGACACGGAGGCGTAGAGGATCTGTCCCACAATGACCACGCCCACAATGATCCCCACAACAGCCCCCATACCTAGAATAAAGCCAATACCCGATCGCTCTTGCCAATAGGTCTGAGTGCGGCTAGACATCTCAGCGCGGGTGTAGGCCCGAATGCCTGGCACCGTGGACTCCAGCCGTTGCTTGAGGGATGCCAAATCTTCCCCTGGCTGCGCTTGCACCAAGACAAAGCTGACGGGATCGGTGGGAGTCAGCGCTTTTGGGGCTGGGGGAGAGGCGATCGGCGTGGCAGTCAGGGACGATGTGGCGTAGGCGTTGGCGCTTTCTAGGGAGGTGAAAATAATGTTGTCAAACACGATCGACTGGGTGCCTTTTGCTAACCCGACCAACTTGGCAGGGAGAGAGCCGATCGCTTCAGTATCGCCCAACTGCTGAATCTGAATGGTTTTCAAACTGGCGCTATCAGCCACGATCGCATAGGGTTGGCGCAGATCACTGAAACTGCCCTGAGTAATTTTTGAACTGGGGAGTAATAATCCATTCGGCTCGCCCCCAATCAAAGTAATCGAAGTTACCTGATTGACCCGCACTCGTCGCCACACCGTTAAGCGGATGGTTGCTGCCTCGGCCCTGTCAACCCCAGCGACGCGGCGCACCTGGGACAGGCGATCGTAGGGAATCGGCAGCGTCAACCCCAAATGCTCCATGCTGGGGGAAGACACCCAAATATCGGCTGGGGATTCGTCAATCAGTTTGGAGGTGGAGCGGGTGAACCCAGCCTGCATTCCTGTTTGAATCGTGACCAAACTGACCGCAAACAAAATGCCAATCTGGGCGACGAGGAATCTGGGGATATCTTCGAGTAGGTTTTTACGAGCGATGGAGGCCATGCAGAAAGATTAGGGGTTAGTTGGGGGTTGAATGGAGAGAGGGGCGATCGGCTTCAACCATTCCATCATCTCAGCAACGGTGAGGTTTAGGGACACGTCCAACATAGGCAAAGTGCTTTCTCCTTCAAAGGCTTTGGTCTTTCCTTCCAAAGGATAAACGAACACCGTTTGTTCAGCGGGGTCAATCAGCCATCCCAACTGACAGCCGTGTTCTAGACTGTGCAGAATTTTCCGTGTGACTTGAGTTTGGCTCTGATCAGGAGAAAGAATTTCAATCAACCAATCGGGAGCGGCGTTGAAGGTATTGGCAATTTCTCCCTGTTCATCCAAGGGCAACCGCGACCACCGAAACACAGCAATATCAGGCACGATCGATCGCCCTCCAAAAGTGCAACGCAATTCAGGAAACGCCATCGCAGTTTGTGTTGGCTCAGTCCGATCGTTGATGGCTTTACACAAGCGATACTGAATTCGACTATGTTTTCCCTGGGGCATGGGCTTTTGAATGATAGCTCCCTTGTCATACTCGCTAGCGGGTTCAGTTTCTGGCAGGGTCAGAAACTCTTCCAGGGTGAGGGGTTTGGCTAGGGTTTGAGTCATAGAGTTCAGCAGAATTGGGACAATTGTATTATTGCGATCGTCTAAGAAGATTTCTGAGAAAGATGTTACCCCTGTAGGGGCGAAGCATCCGGCAGACAAGTTCTTGAATCGATCAGAAGGTCATTGCCCGGATGCTTCGCCCTTCCGGTGCCTGGTATAACTAAAGACTAAAGAGTGATTCAAGCATCGGGTTGGGGAACGGAGGGTGTGGCGACGATCGGTTTGGAAACCGTATTTAGTTGACCGCCGCAGTTCCGCAACTCGTAAAGTTTGACCCCAATTTGGTACTCATATTGGCTCAGCAACCGACCGTAGATGTATCCAGCGGTGCCATCCAGGAAGCCCAGGCGAATGATGTAGAACAGGATAAACCGCAGCATAGGTTTGAGCGGCAGCTTGACCCAAATCATTTTCAGAAATCGCTTCCGCTGCACCGCATCCCCAAAGAAGTCGGCCCCGATCGTGCCCTGTTCATCCTTGCCCGTGAGCAAGTTCAAATACACCCTTGCTTCCCAATTGGAGTAACGGTTGTGGCGTTCTAACCAGTGGAACAAATCGCGGAAATCCTCATGGAGCATGTCGTTTTTCAAGTAGCCGACTTGCCCCTCCAGAATGACGTGTTCATGCACTTCATTGTCCCCAGTGTTACGAATTTCTTCTGTGTTGAGATTTTCGTAGCGACCCTTGGCATGGCGGAATAGACGCAAATTCCAGTCGGGGTATTTCCCGCCATGGCGAATCCATTTACCCAAAAAGAAAACGCGACGGTTGAGGTAGTAGCCAGCATGATCGGGCTGCTGAATGGCGGCGGCAATTTCCTCCCACAGTTCTGGGGGAATGCGCTCATCGCAATCGACAATCAACACCCACTCGTTACGAAAGGGCAAGTTGTCGAGAGACCAGTTTTTCTTTTTTGGCCAGCGCCCATTGAAGTGAAACTGCACCACCTTTGCCCCAAAGCTTTCAGCAATTTCGAGGGAACGATCGCTACTCTGGGAATCCACCAGAAATATCTCGTCTGCCCGGCTCACACTCTCCAAACAAGCGGGGAGGTTTGCCTCTTCATTCTTGGCAGGGATCAGGACGGAAACCGGAAGTTTGGCTGGAGAAGTCATCATGGCGGGTTTAGGGTTAGAAGTTTTGACCTTACTGAAATGAGGAGTGTATCAAGACGATTTCTTCGCCCATTCTGGCGTGATTATCATCCCTTTAATAGCCGCTCCTAAGTAGCCAATTTGACCGTAAGCGTAGACAAAATTATCAAACCGTTCGGCTGGATCTGGGAAGTATTTGCAGGATTTGTAGAGACCGCGCACCAATCGCTCTCCACCCCGCCGCAGTTGTCTCACTCCAGCCTGCCCCGAAATCTGCTCTCGGTAACATTCACTGATTCCCTGCCACCACCCCCGACTGAGGAACCAGGAGGGATGCACCCGCTCTGGGGAAACATTGTGGGCAACTAAGGCCGTGGGTAAATAGGCAACTTGCCAGCCCGATTGCAGGGCTTGCTCTGTGACTCGGAGTTCTTCGTTGGAGAGTAAATTTTTGCCGACTCGCCCCAAGTTCAAATCAAAGCCACCGATTTGCTCTAGAAAAGTCCGGCGAATGGAGTAGTTCAAGCCTCTGGGGGTAAGTCCTGGCCGATCGATATACAAGGTTCGATCGCCCAAATCGTAGGCTCCCAAGTTTCCCGCCAACCCCGCAGACAGCCAGGGCGGGGGAGTAATATCCGCTGGCCACAGGAGTGTCACTTTGCCGCCTGCCACTGCCAATTTTTCATTCTCTCGGTAAGCCGCTTCCAAGACGCTCAACCAATGAGGCGTAGCGACTGCATCATCGTCTAAATAGGTCAAAATTGGAGCCAGAGCCTCCCGTGCGCCGGTGTTGCGGGCTACGGAGAGTCCAACCGTGGGTTCAGGCACATAGGTGAGACGTGGATCGGGCAAGCGAGACTGCACAATTTCTGGGGTGCGATCGGTGGACGCATTGTCCACCACCACAATCTCAAAATTGGGATGGTCTTGCTGCAACAGGCTGTCGATCGCCGCACCCAAATACTGCTCACGATTGTGGGTGCAAATAATTGCCGAAATCGAAGGAGCAGCCATGGCATTTACTAAATTTAGGACTCCAAGTGATCTTGTAGCACAAGCAGGGTTTCAGCTAGCTGGTTGAGGCGAGTTTCCAATTGTTGTTTGCGGGCCAAAAGTTGCCGCAATCGCTGGTAGCGGGCGATCGCCAAGCTGACACTCGGAATCTGCTCTGATGGACAGGGACGCGACCACACCTGCCCATTTTCATCTAACCCATACAGCCAATACCCTTTACCAGACTGAACTGCTGCGGTTCCGTAACTTTGGTAAGACACGGGGGATTGGGCATCACAAATTTCATCCACATAGGTCATTAACTGATCAATTTCTATGTGGTCTAGGGTCGAAGTGTGCAGAGTCGAAGTGTGCAGATTGGAGGGATGAACTGAGGTGCCCTGAGAGACAGTCTGCTGAACGCCTTGAGAAGACTGGGATGGAGACGGCTGAGGTTGAGGCGGTTGAGAGTCCAGCCAGCCATCAACGATCGGTCCCTCCAAGTAAACCTGTTGAATCTGCCGTAGCACCTGCACCAATTCCGTTTGCCAGCCTAGCACCGTCGCTTCAATGTCTTGCAAAACCTCCATCGCCAGATTAGGGTTCGCCACATTGCGGTGGCTGCTGAAGCTAGCGGGCTTGAGCTTAGGCAATAATGGCGATGCTTTGGGATTGTTGCGCTCAGTGGGAAAGGAGTGAACTTGGGTGGCGCTATGACTTGCTGTGGCACCCGATCGGCTACTCACCGATGCCCGCTCTAACTCAAAGGAATAGCTGCGGTTCGATCGGCCGGAATCACCCGATTGAGGTCTAAAAAAAGTGACGGGCTGATCTACTTGATCGAGGGTTGCCTGATCTAAAGCTGCTTCAATGCGTCTCAAGTCTGGGTTCATAACGGCTTAACGGCTTTTTTCAGAAATGTCTTGTGTGAAGGGGGGATGACAGGGATGCGACTCATTAAGCTTATGCTCGAAAGCCAAACTTAGAAATTCTAACCTAAAAGACTTTTTATTGTAGGAGATCCTTTCGCTCTAAGAATTATTTGGACATAGCCTTTCAAGGCTTCTCGCTCTAAAGTTTAAGTGAATTCCACAGTTCAACCCTAAACCTTTTGTCAGAACAGTGGCAGTTCGGGGGTACAGTGGCAGTCTGGTATGCATCAGACTCGGCAATCTCTGATATACTTCGGGCGATCGACGGCGGTTGACCGAGATCACGTCGCATTTAGCCGTCGCCTCTAAGAATCCATCGCCGTTAAAGTTTGACTAAAGCTTGAATTTTTCTATGACCCAGCACTACCGCATTACCTTATTACCTGGCGACGGCATCGGCCCCGAAATTATGGCAGTGACTGTGCAGGTGCTGAAGCGCATCGGTGAGCAATTTGACTTGCAATTTGAGTTCCAGGAAGCCTTGATGGGAGGCGTGGCGATCGATGCCACAGGGGAACCGCTACCCGCTGCCACCCTGGAAGCTTGCCGGGCCAGTGACGCAGTGTTACTCGCTGCGATCGGTGGCCCTCAGTGGGACAATCTGCCCACCCAGCAGCGCCCAGAACGCGGCTTGCTAGGACTCCGGGCAGGGTTGGGGCTATTTGCTAACCTGCGACCCGCCAAAATTTTGCCCCAATTAATAGATGCCTCCACCTTGAAGCGAGAGGTGATTGACGGCGTAGATCTGATGGTGGTGCGGGAACTGACGGGCGGAATTTACTTTGGAAAACCCAAAGGTATTTTTACCACGGAATCTGGCGAGAAGCGGGGAGTCAATACCATGGCTTACACCGAATCGGAAATCGATCGCATTGGTCGGGTAGCCTTTGAAACCGCCCGCAAGCGCAGCCACAGACTCTGTTCCGTTGACAAAGCCAATGTGCTAGAAGTTTCTCAGCTATGGCGCACCCACATGACTGAGCTAGCGAAGGAGTATCCTGATGTGGAACTGTCCCATTTATATGTGGACAATGCCGCCATGCAACTGGTTCGATCGCCCAAACAATTTGACACGATCGTCACCAGCAACCTATTCGGCGACATTCTCTCCGATGCCGCCGCCATGCTAACGGGCAGTATTGGTATGCTACCCTCCGCTAGTTTAGGGAGTACCGGCCCTGGAGTGTTTGAGCCAGTCCACGGCTCGGCCCCAGATATTGCTGGGCAAAATAAAGCCAATCCCCTGGCCCAAGTTCTCAGCGCAGCCATGATGTTGCGCTATGGACTGCATCAACCCCAAGCAGCCGATCGCATTGAGCAGGCTGTTTTACAAGTGCTAGATGCCGGAAACCGCACAGGCGACATCCTCTCCCCTGGCATGACCTTACTGGGATGTCGAGAAATGGGAGAGGCATTACTAAACACATTGCAGAGTCAGTAGCCCTGACAACACAAGCCCTAAAATCAGACGTTAGAATTACCGGAAAGTGAGTAAACTAGCAATGAATTAAAGATTGATTAAGAATTCCATTCTTCAATCCTCGATCGAGATCTGTAGATAAACTAGAGTCGAATACACGTAGTAGGGGCAGGCGAGTGGTATACGCTTCACAGAAACGACCAGAAAGTAAGGAAGACAAGAGTCAAAACGGACGCAACCGGGAAGATAGTAGCGACTATGCAGTTCTGACTGATCCCTCGGTCTTAAGAGCCGCCCGCCAAATCTATCGCACCTACTACGAAGTTCATCCAGACAAAATTCAGCAACGTCCCCTAGGCGTGGCGATCGATCGCTTCACCCATCGGGGCAAACTCATCTTCACAGGCAAACCAGCGCTATTGCCCCAGGAATGTTTTGTGCCCATCAATCAAATTGAGTCAGAAATGTACTGAGCAAGTGCCTGGGATTGAAGTCTAAATAAAATTGCACGTTAAGTCATTTTGTGGTTATACTGAACAAACCGACGCGGGGTAGAGCAGCCTGGTAGCTCGTCGGGCTTGATTTACAAAGTTAGTTATTTACTTAAACGCTAATTTTGTTGTGGGCTGTATGTGAGGAAACTTGCATATGATTACTTCTCAAATTCGGGGAACCCTTTAGTATGGCGATCCCGAGCCAAGCTCCTGAAAGGGAGAAGGTGTAGAGACTCGATGGGAAGCGCCCTAACAGCTAGGCTGAGGGTGAAGGGAGAGTCCAGACTACAAACTGATTCATCGGATGTCGATCGAGTTGGGCAGTGAAAGCTGTAGTGGGATGCGTAACCCGAAGGTCCATGGTTCAAATCCATGCCCCGCCACCAAACGGCAACAAACCCTGTAACTTCTAGAGTTGCAGGGTTTTGTTTTGTGCCTCATTTTTGCAAGGCGGCCACCGCTTCTTTGTAGAATGGGGATATCTACAGAGAGTGAGTTATGGACTTTAAGTGGCGACGATCGGTGTTGATTGGGGGAGTTGGGCTAAGCCTTAGTCTGTGGTTATTGGATAGCTTGCACCATACGATCGCCAACCTGGGGATCGTGACTCCCAGTATTGTGCTTGTGGGGGCTGTAGGGGCTGGATTGTGGTTCTCTCGCCAGCGTCCCTTGCCTCCAGTCCAGCCGCGTCGCCTTGCCTTGGTGGAACGGGGAATGGTGGAGCGGGCGATCGACCAGGTGAGGCACGCCCTAACCCAGCTAGAAACCGAAGCGGCTACGAATTACCCAGCGCTCCATCAACAGGTTGCTGACCTAACGGCGGAGCTAGACCGTTCAGACCTGCGCCTCGCCGTGCTGGGAGGGCAGGCTGTCGGCAAGACAACCTTACTGAGTGCATTGCAAGGTGCTGTCCAAACCCCCACGCAGTGTGCATTGCACTGGCAAGACACGTCACCCCTATTTACTCCAGCAACGGATGGGGAATCGATCGCCGCTGAGCTTCCTGCGGATTTAACCTTATTTGTGATTGCGGGAGATTTGACTCAGCCGGAACTCCAGGTTTTGCACCAGATCGTGGCTGCTCCTCAACGCGTCGTACTGGTGGTGAACAAGCAAGACCAGTGGTTGCCCCACGAGCAAGCCATCGTTTTGCAGCAGATTCACGATCGCGTCAAAGATGTGATGTCCTTGGAGGATGTGGTTTCGATCGCCGCCCTCCCGCGACCCACGAAAGTCCGTCAGCATCAGCCTGATGGCTCCATCCAGGAATCCTTGGAAACTCCGACAGCAATCTTGGCTCCGTTAATTCAGCGATTGCAGCAAATTCTTATCCAGGAAGGGCAATCCTTGGTGTGGACACGGGTGCTGCGCCAGACCTATCAGTTGCGATCGGAGGTGCAGATGACTCTAAATGTCGTGCGCCGCGATCGGGCCTTGGCCTTGATTGAACAGTTTCAGTGGATTGCCGCCACCACCGCCTTTGCGAATCCCGTACCAGCCCTAGATTTATTAGCCGCTACCGCCATTAATGGGCAACTGATTCTAGATTTGGGCGCAATCTATCAGCAAACGTTTTCGTTGCAACAAGCCAAAGTTGCAGCGGGGGCGATCGGCAAACTGCTCTTCCAGTTAGGCGTGGTGGAACTGTCCACTCAAGCGATCGGCGTGGTGCTGAAAAGCCACTTTGTCACTTTTGTGGCGGGAGGAGTCCTGCAAGGCATGAGTGCTGCCTATCTCACACGCTTGGTTGGTTTGAGCTTGATCGAGTATTTTGAGGAGCAAAGCTTGAGTGGGAGTGAACAGCCCGCTGCCGCTTCTCTGAACTTGGGACGCTTAGCCGAAAAGCTCCAAGCCGTTTTCCAAGACAATCAGCGTTTGGCTGTTTTACAAGGGTTTGTGCAAATGGGGATGGCGAAGCTATCTAGTGTCCCACAATTGGCAAGTGTTGAGGCAATTTTACCTGAGTCGGTCAGCTAAGGTGATTTCCGGGAAAGAAGATACCGCTGTAGGGGCGAAGCATCCGGCAGATAAGCCCTTGAATCGACCATAAGGTCATTGCCCGGATGCTTCGCCCTTCCGATAGGCTGATATAGTTGGCTTTCAGACAATATTCGTCGATCTTTCCCTACAAACTTATGCATGGGCAGGGGTAGACTTGTAAATTCCTTAGTTGCAACGATAGCGATCGTCTTCCGGTGACACTCTTGTGCAAAGATAGAAAATTGTTGAGTTGCATTGGGACTCTTCTGCGTTTCACAGAATAGCTCGTTGCAGGGAGGCGGCAAATCAGTGTGTCTAAATTCACTCCCTAATCCAACTAAAAATACTTTTTAAGAGGTTCATTGGGATGATTGCAGTTGGCACTCGCGTTCGCGTTCAAGCATCGGTCATGATTTATCATCACCCAGGGCATCGCAATCAAGCCTTTGACATGAAAGGGCTAGAAGGAGAGGTGATGGCGATCGTTGACCAGTGGCAAGGCCGTCCTGTCAGCGCCAACTATCAGATTCAAGTGAAATTTCCTGACAAACTACGCGCCCATTTCCGAGAAGATGAACTGGAAGTGGTGTGAGGCTATTTCCGTCCTCTAGAAAACAAACCCAGAAGGTTAATGTCTCCCCGCATTTTCGCTAATTCTTGGCGATGGGCTTGGGCGCTGGTGCGATACCAGGCACAGTAACGATCGCGCTCCTGCCGGTAGTGAATTTCCCGATAAAATGCGTGGGTGGTTCTGTAAACCGATAAAATGTCTGCCTGATTTACGGGAGCAGGCTTGTAGAACCCAATGATGTCCATTCTGGAAGACAGGTTGGGAGAAACCCAGCGAAACTCGTGTGGCAGCATGAAGATTTTGGTGAGGAGAGCTATTCATTAGTCTAGCTTTTACCGTTGGCGATCGGTCTGCACACGTTGCCAGATTTGCTCCAGCACATCGGGATGGTCTGCGTCGAACCACTCAATTTCAGGGTAGGCATGAAACCAGGTGCGTTGGCGTTTGGCGAATTGGCGCGTGTGCAGCACCGTTTGGGCTTGTGCTGTGGCTAAGGAGTAGTCTCCAGCAAGATACTGCTTGATTTCCTGATAGCCCAAGGTATTTAGGAGCGGTAGATCAGCACCATATTTCTGACAGAGAGTGGCGACTTCGTTCACCAGTCCGGCATCTAGCATGTGCTGGGTGCGGCGATCGATCCGCTGGGTGAGGGCAGTGGCATCGGCACAGTCCAACCCAATTTGCAAAATTGGGTAACTGGGGGGCTGCTCTCCCTGCTGGGCTGAAATCGGTTGACCTGTGATGTAAAAGACCTCTAAGGCGCGCAGGGTACGAACCCGATCGTTGCCATGGATTTTTTGCGTCGAAACGGGGTCAACCTGTTGCAGCAGCCCATATAAGTAGATCTGGTCAAACTGTTGTAGTTGCGATCGGAGTTCCATCTGCGGGGGAACTTGGGGAATTTTTAGCCCTTGGGTGATGGCGCGGATGTAGAGTCCGGTGCCGCCGACAAGTAGGGGAGTGGGGGAGTGGGAGGGTGGGAGGGTGGGAGGGTGGGAGGGTGGGGGAGTGTGAAACTGGGCGATTAGGCTCTGGGCGCGGTGTTGGTAGTCAGCGACTGTCAAGGTGTCGGTGGGTGGGCAGATATCTATTAAGTAGTGGGGCACTCGTTGGCGATCGGCGATCGTGGGTTTAGCAGTGCCGATATCGAACTCCTGGTAGCAAGCACGGGAATCTGCACTTAGAATCACCGTATTCAGTCGCTGCGCCAGTTCCAACGCCACACCAGATTTACCTGTTGCCGTAGGGCCGCAAATGACAATCAAGCCGATCGGCTCACCCGTCTTCCCTTTTTGCTCACTTCGGTTATCCGTCAACGAAATACTCCGCAGCAATCTAATTTAACTACCCCATCACTCCCCCACCCCATCACCCCATCACCCCTAACTTACGCCTCCATTCCATCCCTTGCAAAAACCGCGCCTGAAACCGCCCTAGAGACGCTTAAGAGCCGTTTATGCTATAATTCTGATGTATTTTGATGTTTCAAAGCTTCGACAGGGCTTTAGAACTGATTATAGGAGCGCTTTCTTATGACAAGTAGTTATGGTGCTGATCAGATTCAAGTGCTAGAAGGACTTGAGCCAGTCCGCAAGCGTCCAGGGATGTACATCGGCACCACGGGCCCACGGGGACTCCATCACTTAGTTTATGAGGTGGTTGATAATTCTGTTGATGAAGCGTTGGCTGGGCACTGTAAAAACATTGAAATCACCTTGAATGCAGATGGGTCTGCCACAGTGACTGATGATGGCCGGGGCATTCCTACGGATATTCATCCTCGCACGGGTAAATCAGCGCTGGAAACCGTGATGACGGTGCTTCATGCGGGAGGCAAGTTCGGTGGCGGTGGTTACAAAGTGTCCGGTGGCTTGCATGGAGTGGGGATCTCGGTCGTCAACGCGCTGTCAGAGTGGGTAGAGGTGACGGTTTGGCGCGAACAGCATGTCCACAAGCAACGCTTTGAGCGCGGCGTACCGATGACTGAATTGGTGAAGCAGCCGATAACGGAAATCAGAACTGGGACATCGGTATCCTTCAAACCCGACACACAGATTTTCTCGACGGGGATTGAGTTTGATTACACGACACTATCGGGTCGGCTGCGAGAACTGGCTTACCTCAATGCTGGTGTGCGAATTACCTTCACTGACCTGCGGTTGGAAATTCTGAAGAGCGATGAGCCGAAGGTGGAAGTTTACTTTCATGAGGGTGGTATTAAAGAATATATCGCTTACATAAACCGTGACAAACAGCCTCTGCACGAGGAAGTGATTTATGTCCAGGGAGAGCGGAATAATGTACAGCTAGAGGTTTCGCTGCAATGGTGTTCTGATGCTTATACCGATAATCTGTTGGGCTTCGCCAACAATATCCGCACGATCGATGGTGGAACGCACTTAGAAGGGTTGAAAGCGGTTCTAACTCGGACGTTTAATACGATCGCCCGTAAACGCAACAAGCTCAAGGACAGTGAGCCAAACTTGGCGGGGGAGAATATCCGCGAAGGCTTGACGGGAGTGATTTCAGTCAAAGTTCCTGACCCAGAGTTTGAGGGACAGACGAAAACCAAGTTGGGCAATACCGAAGTGCGGGGGATCGTGGATTCTCTAGTGGGTGAGGTGTTGACTGAATACTTGGAGTTTCGGCCAGCGGTCACCGATGCCATTCTGGAAAAAGCGATTCAAGCGTTCAATGCGGCCGAAGCGGCCCGCCGGGCGCGGGATTTGGTGCGCCGTAAGTCGGTGCTGGAGTCGTCTACCTTGCCGGGCAAGCTAGCGGATTGTAGTTCCCGTGACCCCAGAGAGTCCGAAATCTTTATTGTGGAAGGGGACTCGGCGGGGGGCAGTGCCAAGCAGGGGCGCGATCGGCGATTTCAAGCGATTCTGCCACTTAGGGGAAAAATCCTCAACATTGAGAAAACCGATGATGCCAAAATCTACAAGAATACCGAGATTCAAGCTCTCATTACTGCGTTGGGTCTGGGGATTAAGGGAGAAGAATTTGACAGCAGCCAACTCCGATACCACCGCATTTGCTTGATGACGGATGCTGATGTGGATGGGGCGCACATTCGGACGTTGCTACTGACCTTTTTCTATCGCTATCAACGGGCGATGGTTGAACAGGGATATGTCTATATTGCCTGTCCGCCGCTGTATAAGGTGGAGCGGGGGCGTAATCATTTCTATTGCTACACTGAGCGCGAACTCCAGGAAACCTTGGGTCAGTTTCCACCCAACGCCAACTACACGATTCAGCGCTTCAAAGGGTTGGGTGAAATGATGCCCCAGCAACTGTGGGACACGACAATGAACCCAGAAACCCGCACCTTGAAGCAGATTGAGATTGAAGATGCAGCGGAAGCCGATCGCATTTTCACAGTGCTAATGGGCGATCGGGTGGCTCCCCGGCGGGAGTTCATTGAAACCTACGGTCCCCGCTTGAACATGGCGGCTTTGGATATCTAAGCTTTGTTTGAAAACATAGCATTGGGGTTTTGCACCCTGAAAACCCCAGTGAAAAACTCCCTATTACAGGTAGAATCTTGGTATCTTTTCTATATATATTCCAAGTCTGTTATCGATCAATAGTTCCGACATTTTCGTGATCTCTAGCCCTCATCCCCCAACCCCTTCTCCCAGAAGGGGAGCAGGGGAGCCGGATTGAAGTCCCTCTCCCTGGGGAGAGGGATTTAGGCTTCGACGTGAGCGCTCAGCCGAACGGTGAGGGTCTATACTGGCTGCACAACAGGGTTTCCAGCACCTCCACAAAAACTGTCTAAAGTGTTGTTATCGATCGTAGCCCAGCTTGGTATAAGTGTCCTTACTGGTGTAAAGGCAACAGAGCCGAATGGCTAACCCGATAAACTTTTCAAGTTGTCCATCGTTGGCATATTCCATCGAATAACAGGGGATTGGATCTTGCTTGCCGATGCTTTCATCCTCAAAGTCTCGTGCAAAGGTGGTCGGCACCCAAATCTCCTGGGACTCGTACCGATCGCTGTATTTGGGTGCAACTACTTCTACCGTTGCTTCAGAATCACCCGTACTCAGGATATTGACCACGAGTTCTTCAGTGTTTCGCTCCCACACTGCACCCCATAATCCATCATTGCAATCCCCATCCCCTTCATTGAAGACCATACGTAATGGCAATACTGCGCCATCTAAGCCAATGACATCGAAGTCAAACCAATAATACCTTCCAATGTGGTTGAAATATTCTGCGGGGTTGTTCTCCTCCTGGGAATTCATGATGTGATGCTCAGGCATGTTAGGACAGTCTTGGTAAGCAGATGTCCTGCATGTGCCCAACAAGGCAACGGGACGAATCGGGATAAAGATTGCCTCGTCAGCAATGCCTGCATCGCTAAATGCATTCTTGAGAAATTTTGGGATTCCTGGTTTTAATTCATGTTCAAACGGTAGTAGCTCATTAATACAGGCTGGCCACATAACCTTTATCTCCTTAGGATCAGGAATTGAGTAGGTGCCAAAAGTTCGAGAACGGATTCGGCTTGCTTGAAAATGAGGGTATCAGCCCGGATGGTCTTGAGGGGGAGTTCTGAGGGACTCACTTTAGGGAGTTCAAGGGATTCGCCAAGGAGCCAACTTGCTAGATCGCTGGAGCAAGTTTCGGCTGGGAATTTGCAGATATGGTCGAATATAGTGCAAGCTTACCATCTACGGGAGCGTAGTAAAGAATTGCGTAAGCGATCGAGACACAGTAAGGACGATCGTCGCTGATGTGTAGATGAGACGAACTGTACCTTCCTAATATTGTCTCTTTAATATAGAGATCATTCTGTAGAAATAATTGGTGATCTAATTCAGCCTAAAACTCAGAAATAGGAACAGTAGATGAAAGCGATCGGATCTCTATTTTTATCGAAATCCGATCGCCCCTCACGGGTATAAACTACTCTCCGGTAATGGACAAGTTATCGACCCAGACTCTGGGACAAACGCCACCGGGGGTTAGTTCTGGTTTGTCTTCCACGAAAATGATGGAGTTCAGCAATTCCAGAAAATCGCCTGCCACAGTTGCGGACTCTATACTCCTCAGTTTGCCATTTTCCATCAACCACCCATCAAAGGGAAGCGAGAAAGAGCCTTGCAGCGCCCTGACTCCGGCATGGAGGGCTTGCAGATCATCAATTAAAATTACACCATCACTGCTCTCAAGAGCATAGGACTGGGCGGCGGGTTGACCGGGTAGAACGTGGTAGAAGTGAGAGCCGATCGACACCTTAGCGCCAATATTGGCATGTCCTGTTGGTTGGGTGTCTAGCCGCTTTGCAGTGCCAGCACTGTGCATAAAGCCTTGCAATACTCCCTCGGCAATCAATGGCACCCGACGCGTTGGTGTCCCTTCACCATCAAAGGCAGTAGCGGACACATTGGCAGGATGGAGGGCATCATCAAAGACCGAGAGTAGGGGAGAGGCGATCGGGGTTCCCAAGGATTCTGGGGTAGATAAACTCTGTTTGTCTAGGATGCTCTGGGCATTGAACAACACGCCGGAGAATGCACCTAGCAAACTTAAGAAAGCTTCTGGTGAGAACACAACCCGATACTTGCCTGTCTTAACAGGGCCATAATCGAGGTGGCTGATGGTCTTCTCAGCGGTTTCCTTCAGGCACCCTTGAATATCCAATTGCTCCAGAGTCCGACTGATGCGATAGGCTCCAGCGCTGCGAGGCTTTTTACCATCCTGCTCAGTTTTGCTGTAGAGGTAAACGGAGGAGTAGGAGCGGGCTTCGGTTCTCAAGGCACCCTCGCTGTTGAGGTAGAACCTGTCAAAATCCCGCTGGGCTAAACCGTTGTAGGGAACGCCCTTAATCGCGGGGTGAGCAGCGAGTAAATCGCGCTCGGCGGCAACTAATTGCTCAATCAGGTGGGAAACAGGAGCTTGGGGCGATTTTTCAGCCGTATGTTCCGTGATGGAGGAATCGATCGCTACCTTTGCTTCAGGGCTAAAGTCCGGCACATTTTCCTTGACCCCAAAGAAGCTGGCTTCATAGGCCATTTTCAATGCCAATTCAAGGCCAGTGCGATCGGTGTCGGTTGTTGTGGTCACTCCCATCGATTGCTCTGGATTCCAGACTCTCACGATTACACTGGAACGATTGGATGCTTTGACCTGCTTGGGTTTTCCCTGATCAACTTGGACATTGGTTTCATCGACACTGGAACCATAAATATCAAATTTGGTGATACCTAATTGTTGGGCGATCGACTGAGCAGAGGTTGTCAATTCATGGATGTTTGTCATAAGGCTCTTTGTAAGTAAGTAGAATGAAAATCTTTTTAGATACCAAAAACCGAGTTTCTAACCTAGATGCATTGGGTCATATAGCTTGAGGTCGTACAAAATACCCTTCAACTACTGAGTGAAGTTAAGTAGATCTTGCTTAAGAAATTGATGGCGACAATGTTGCCTCTGCACGGGCTTAAGGATTTGGAATCAAATAAGTTCCAAAAGTTCTAGATTCACTAAGGGCGAAGCATTCGGGCGAAAGCCTTAGAACTCAATCAGGGCCGTTTGCCGAATGCTTCGCCCCTACATTGGAACTGTTCTATATTATTCAATCCACAATCCTTGGTATCTTAGCTTTGATACAAGTCTCCCAACCTATCGGCCGCCAACGGTGATGGAGTCTACTTTGATGTGAGGCTGTCCGACAGTGGTATAAATACTGCCACTGATAGAGCCACAGAAGCCAGGAGCGAGGGCCAGATCTTGGGAACACATGGAAATCTTGTTCATAATTTCCTTGGCTTCTCCAATTAGGATGGCTCCCTTCAATGGCTTCGTGGGTTTGCCATTTTCAATCAAGTAGGCTTCATCGACTGAGAAGTTGAATTGCCCCGTTGGCCCGACGCTGCCGCCGCCCATGCGTTTGCAGTAAATGCCTTTTTCGATCGAAGCAAAAATGTCTTCCGTCGAATGATCCCCTGGGGCAATGTAGGTATTCCGCATTCGCGAAGCCGCCGCATAGGTATAGTTCTGGCGACGACCGCTGCCTGTTCTGGGGTGTCCGGTGCGTATCGACCCTGCGCGATCGGCTAGGAAGTTTTTCAGGATACCTTTTTCAATCAACAAGGTTCTTTGCACGGGCATTCCTTCATCATCCATGTCAATCGTGCCAAAGGCGCTGGCGGAAAGCCCTTCATCCCAGGCCGTCAAGCTTTCATGGGCAATTTTTTCGCCTTTTTTGTCGGCAAAGGGAGTGGTATTTTGCTCAATTTGCGTGGTTTCTAGCAAGTGACCGCAGGCTTCATGGAAGATGACTCCGCCGAATTGGTTGGCCATGACGATCGGATAAATGCCCGATTCTACATAGTCGGCATAGAGCATTTGCCCCGCAACCTGGGCCACTTCTTCAGCGCTAGCGTTGAAATCCCAGCTACGCAGGAAGTTGGGATCGCTGGTGTTGCCAACCCGATCGCCGATCGAGGAGCGGTGGGCACCATCGGCACAGAGCAAGTTGTAGCCCACGGATTGGGTGAGGCGAATGTCTCTGGCAAAGGTGCCATCACTGGAGGCGACTAGCACTTCCTGCCAATCTCTGAAATAGGTGGCGCGGCGGGATTGGATGTGGGTCGCTTTCAAGTTCAGGGCGGCGTTTGCGTCCAGCAGCACTTCACCCATTTCCCGCATGGAGCTACAAGCAGCCAGCCAGCCTTCTTTGCCTCTGAGTTGGGCATAGTCTCGCAGCGGTTCTAGATTGATTTCAGGAATGTAGGCAGCGGGAGCAGGAAGTTGTAGCCCCAGGATGGAAAGCCCCTTTTCCAGGGCGGATTTCAGTCCCGTAAAGGAGAGGTCGTTGGTGCTGACGTAGCAATCTGCTTTGCCCCGAAACACCCGCACCCCAGCGCCGGTGGATAGGCGGGGGGAAATGCTGGTAATGGTGTCGTCTTCAGCTAGGCAACTAATGTAGTTCTCTCGTTCCAAGAAAAACTCAACGAAGTCAGCCCCTGCTGCCCGCCCCAAGCCTAGTAAGGTGGAGAGCGGCGCTTCCCAGGTCAGGTCGAAACGATCGGGGGTGGAGGTGTAATGGAGCGTTGGCAGTTCTTTCGACAGCAGCAAGGTACTTTGCATAGGAAGTTCGGTAGGCGTTCAAACGTTATTCCAGGTTAACTTAAATCCCGCTGGGACGACTGAGGTTGCGATCGGCAGTCTTTAGGAGATTTCCAGAAAAGGTTATACCAGGCACCGGAAGGGCGAAGCATTTGGGCGAGAACCTTTGGAACTCAATCAAGTTCTTTTACCAAATGCTTCGCCCCTACAGGGGTAACATCTTTCTCAGAAATCTCATTCACTAGCGAGATTGCGCTGGCGCTTAATTAGCCACAAAAGAATGACTCCACCAACGCTCAGCAACAACCACTCTTCTGGCTCTGGCACCCCCGACACATCCGTACTGAGGGGATTTGAGGGTTTTGTGAGTTCCTCATTCCCCGTTTCCACTTCGCGATCGAAGCGGTCTTTTTGCTGCTCTGCTTTTTTCAGTTCCTCCCGTTGCTGATCGTTGACCAGCACGATCATGGAGGAGTAGGGCGTAACGATGCTGGACTGTTTGGCGATTTGATGAATGGCATCCAACTGTTCAGGGCGATCGAGCTTCACCGTTTTGCTGAGTCCTGTGATCAGTTGTCGCGCTGCCAGAGCTTGGAAGCCTTCTTTAGTAGAAGCTGTTTTTGCTAATGTTGGATTCGATCGCCAGGTATAGCCGTCGATGACATTGATGGAGGTGGCAGGATTGGCTTGGGCCAGTTTTGCCTGGGTTGCCGATCGCTGTAACAAGTCCGCAATCTGTGTAGATACCGCGCCGCCACTGTCCTGGATGACTTTTAGGGTTTCGTCATCGTAGCCGGGAGGCAAGGTATTACCCAGATGCACCATTAACACTGGGGCTATCATCGCTGGTAGTTTGGCTTCATCGTCGGATAGCTCATAGCTGCCTTCATCGGTGATGACTAGGACTGCATCATAGGATTTATTGGTCTTGAGTTGTCCCTTAAGTTGACTATATTGCTGTAATACCTCCTTCAGTTGGAGTTTACCGTAGAAGTTGAGGGCGGTCAGGTTGCTTACGTCTATGTTTCTCAAATCACCCAATTGTGTTGGTTTGAGGCTAGAAGCCGCTGTGAGATAGACATCGGCGCTGTTTGCCTTCAGAACATTTGCTTTCAGCCAGGTGAGAGCTTCGGTCATCGGCGCAAGATGGGCTGCCATACTGCGGGAGGTGTCGAGGACAACGGCGAAGCGCTGACCCTTTGGCAAGATGTAGGCTGAAGGGGCGATCGGTTCCACATGAGTCTGGTAGCCTGATGCAAAGTCCACACTATGCTGCTGAGGCTGAGACTGGCGGGTCATCTTCAGCGCTGGAGGCAACCAGACATTGGGGAGCGGCTGCCACCAAGAAGATGTTAGTTTTTTGCCCTGATAGGTGCGATCGGTCGCTGTCGTCCAGTAGATATTGCGCTTCTCGGTCAGGTGCGGCAATGCCCAGCCATCGGGTTGCGCCATAACTTTATAGGTGAGCCATAGGTGCATTTGGTCTGGTTTATAGCCCTGGAGTTTTTCATCAAATAAGAGACGATTGACCGGAATGGGAAAGGCGCGCAAGCGATACTGGCGCGGGCCAACCTGCTCCAGCAAGGCGGGGTCTACTCGTTCTTGCACCTGATTGTTATAAACCTGCTGGGCTGCCCCTCTGGGGGAAACCGTATAAGTGAAGCGCTTAGTTTTGTCATTGGTATCACCTAGCCATAACCCAGTTACGGCGGCACTTTCGGGCAACGAGAAGTAGTAGAAAATCTCTTGCAGGTCAGGGGTTTGGTTTTCGTAAGCTTCGTGGAGTTCCACCTCTGCCCAATCGCCCTGTTCCACGACAGTAATGTCTTGTTTTGCCAACCACACCTTTTGCTGATTGACATTTAGCACCCCGGCTTTGGCTTCTTGGCGGTTGTAGGTAGATTGCAGCGCTCGTTCGATCGCCGATCGCTCATTGCGTTGGATAGGGGCATCAAAAAATTCGGCGTAAAGTTGGGCGGCTTGTTCACTTTCAGCCCGATCGCCTTGGTATAAAAAGGGTGACATCAGCCCGTTATAAACCTGTTGCAGGGAACCAGTCACCGTATCAGGCAAGCCAAACATAGCCTGGTACATCACCTGAATATTGTTGCTTTCCTGCCATGTGCTGAGGTAGCGATAGGGCATCAGGTAAGCATTCACCAAGCCTTGGCGAATTGTCTCGGAGTGTTTGAGACGAGTCAGAATTTGGCGGGTGTCTGGGGTGGAACTGCTGAGGAAGTCGAGGGCTGGCACTTGGGGTTGTTGTTGCAGGGCCCCAAACATGAATAGCCAGATCGCAAGCGTAGAACCTGCTGTCAAGGCTGTTTTACCCCAGCCAAATTGGGCGGCAAAGGTGCGAGAAATTCTGCGCCAAGACTGCACATAGAGGGCTGTGAGAACAGGCGGCATCGCCACAAACAATCCACAACTCAGCACAAAAAGCCCCAAAAATAGGAAGACTCCCATAATTGCACTTTGGGGACTGTAGATGAAAGCATTCCACAGAACTCCGAGCCAGTTGAATCTAAAGAATCCAACAACTAGCCATGTTCCCAAAGGTATGGCGTAAAACAACAGGAGCGCTCCGACCCACAGCCCGATTAACAACATAAGGGTGTGGCAAACCAGTTGTAAACCTGCTAGAGCCTTTTGGTAACTGGAAGACAGACCCTCACGCCGACCCAGATAGCCAAAGAGAAACTCCCCACCAAAGGCGAGAATACATAATCCCAAGGTTCCTAACACTTGGGAACTGGCAGCAGTAACTTCTCGAATGAAGAATAAGCGGATTAAACACAGCAGGAATAGGGGTGCTTCTACCCCATAGAAAAGCCGCATGAGTTGTCCCGGTTTGTTGGCGAATCCTTCCGCTGCAACGATCGCACAACCCAGGGGCACAACAACCAGCGTTACTAAAGTCAACAGAAAATCCAGGGGTACCCGCCCTAGGAAGACTTCTGCCAGCAGAATTATTGTGAAGGGAAGGATTCCCATATACGCAACACTGAGAAACGCTGCGTTCCAAAACCAGAAAATGAAATAGAACAATCCGTTAAGTAACTTTCTCATGGTTTTAGCCCTTCGTTGATGTTAATTGGTGGGCGATCGTCTCTCGTATCGTCTTGGCAAAGGTCTGTACTTGTTGGCTGTTAGGTTGCTGGGGGCGATCGAATAACACCGATACCATCACCCAGGTTTGATTGGGGTGTTTCATCTCGCTCCAGAGGCGCGATAGGAAATCATCCGTCACCTGTTGACCCGACTGGAACCAGTAGACAGCGGACAACTGGCCCTTTTCCAGGGAAAGCCAGCGCACAGGCATCGTCGCAGTTAGTTGCTCTGATTTCATCTGGTCTACCCGAAGTCCATTGCCTGCATAACATAACTCTGGGGAGTGAAATGCCTGCCAAGAGTTACCCGATACCAGCAACATAGAACCTGATAGATTCCCTGATGTAAAGCGTAACTTTTGGGGCACTGCATCGGGGTAGCTGCTGAAGAATCGTTGCTCGGCTGGAGTCAGGGGCAAGCGATCGGGCGCAATTTGCCCCGGAAGCTGGATGGGCGCAATCGCCGCTGCCGCCTTCTGCACCTGATGCAATTGGGGCAAACCTCCCAGGAGGGCAACAGCTAGCAAGAGGGCAATCAGTTGTTGAGGAAAGTGCGGTGTCAGGTTTATAGCAGAGGGTGTGGGGGAGGTATAATCCTCAACTCCCAACTCTAGACTTTTAGGTTGACTTTTGGGGACTCTTTGCAGTAGCAGCCACGTTAAGCCACAGGCACCTACAAAGCCCAGCACTCCCAAGGGCAGATGTAAAACTTCAGCAAGATCCCGCTGCCGCAAAACATAGGTGACCAGCACTAATACCAGGACACGCATGATATTGGCGTAGATGAGGAAGCCAAGATTGGCAGCGCCCACCAGTAGCCAGCGCATCCCAATTTGTCTGCGCTCTAGCCATGTTGCCACTAGCAGCAACAAGGTTCCAACCCACAGGCTTTTGAGTCCGCTACAGGGCAAATCAACATGGGCAATCCCATTCTCCAACACAATAATGTCGTTGGACGAAATGGCGACGATGTGCCACAGGGACAAAAATCGTTCGACGGCTTGGGCAGTCAGCACCCGTGCAGGGAACCCCAATCCGCTCCCCAACTGGACGTTGAAGGGCAGCAGACAGGTGACGACGATCGCCGCAGGTAACCCCCTCTGCCAGGTAGCCGGGGCGATGAACAAGCCCAGTAGCCCGTAGCTCCCCAAAATAAACAGCAGGATTGTGATTTGTTCGATGCCCACCAACCAGTGCAGGATGGCGGCGATCGTTCCTGACCCTAGCATCAAGATCAGCGGGTACGATCGCCACACCAGTCGCGGTGATAGGTCAGGCTGGTCTGGTTTTGCGTCAGTGAGAATTTTGTGGCGGAGTGCCTGCACCAATAGCAGAATAATTCCGGCTCCCATCAGGGCTAAGTTGAAGCGAGACATGGCGGCGATCGATCGCCAAAGCCACCCCACAGACCCCGCGTTTGCGCCAAACCAAACTACCACGAGCAAGATGCTACCCCAGCCTATCCACTGTTGCGGGGAGTTCTCTGAATCACGCTTCTCTAAATCACTCTGAGTATTCGATCGCTGACTGACACGCATAATTCCTCTAACTTACTCAAGAACTCCAATCAAAACCCAATTGATTCTACTCTCACAACAAGGGGCTTAAGCCCCTTGCCTGTACCCTGTAAGAATTAAGAAATGCTGTACAACACATGAATCAGGACAAGCATAAAGTCAGGTAGACCCTCACCTCCCTAATGGAGATTTACCGAAACATAAGAGAAATTGTCATTAAAGTTCACAGGTTTCTAAGATTGCTCCAACCCCCAATTCCAAATAAATCGCGTAAAACTCAGGGACGATCGGGATGGGCTTGGTATGCTGGGTAGCATCGTTCCTGATTTACTGGGTACTCTCACTGCCATCTTGTTATGACCCCTATCTATTGCAGCCAGAAACACGAAAACCCTGCTGGAAGTCGCTTCTGTCATCTCTGTGGTGAAAAGATTCAGCCCCCTGAGCAAAATGGAGCCTATCAGGGTAAAACCTTGGGCGATCGTTACCGCGTGATTCGGGAACTGGGGCACGGTGGCTTTGGGCGTACTTATTTAGCAGAGGATATTAATCGGTTCAATGAACCCTGCGTCCTGAAAGAGTTTGCACCCCAGGCTCAAGGCTCCTATGCGCTACAAAAAGCTGAAGAATTATTTGAACGGGAGGCGGGTGTCCTCTACAAACTGCGGCATCCCCAAATTCCGCAATTTCGGGAGCTATTTCGGGCGCAAGTTGACGGTAAGGGACGGTTATTCCTGGTACAGGATTTTGTTGACGGGCAAACCTACCACGCTCTGCTGAACGATCGCCGACGGCAGGGACAACGCTTCAGTGAAGCAGAAGCCACCCAACTTCTGCTGCAAATCTTGCCCATTTTGGCATACATCCATCAGTTTGGGGTGATTCATCGGGATATTTCTCCTGACAACTTGATGCTAAGACGGGCTGATGCGCTGCCCGTGTTGATTGACTTTGGGGGGGTGAAGCAAGTAGCTGCGGCGGTGGAATCCCAGCTTGCCAGTGATCCCGCCCATGCCAATAGCTCTGCTCCGGGGACTCGCCTGGGCAAAATTGGCTATGCTCCCGATGAACAAATGCAAATGGGAGTTGCAACTCCAAGCAGCGATTTGTATGCGTTGGGGGTCACGGTGCTGGTGTTGTTGACGGGGCGAGAACCGAGGGATTTACTGGATGCCAACACGCTGACGTGGACATGGGAGCGGGAGGTGAGCCTGAGTCCCCATCTGGCGGCGGTGATGCACAAGTTGCTGGCCCATCGACCCCACGATCGCTACCAGTCAGCGCGGGACGTTCTCCAAGCGCTAACGGGTGTTGCTCCTACTGTCAGCTATGCCCCAACTCAAGCTCCTGTGAACCAAGTGCCCACTGTCTATCCGTCGATCGCAGCTACCCAAGCAGCCACCCCTCCCCTTGTCCATGCACCGCTGGCTGTGCCGCACCAACAACCCAGTGCAGGGCAGTCGGGGCAAGGGCGATCGGGGATGTCACCTGTGCTGATTGGATTACTGATTCTGGGAGTGGGGTTGGGAAGCTGGGGCATCAGTACGAAACTGCTGGGCAAGCAACAGTCCGTAAAACCTACCCCATCCCCCATAGCCACCGCTGAGCCTAGCCCCACGTCACCGGAATACTCGGCTGCTGAGGAAGCCCGCAAAGAGGCTTTGGGCAAGCGGCGGCGCAGTTTGGGAATTGATTACACCTTTTTCATTAGTCTCGTTAATTCCACGTTTTACGCAGAGCATAATAGTTTGAACGGGCGTTCCCTGAGTACGGGCACTGAGGATGAGGGATTACGGACAGAGTGGGATCAGACAGCCGATCGGTTGCTGTCCCAGCTAGAGACGCTGTCGGTGGAGAGTCGGGGCAAACTGGGGAAATACACTCAAGCAGACCGCGATCGATGGAGTCCTGTGGCCAATCGAGCCTTCCTCAGTAGCCGTGCCTTCACTGACTTGGTAGATGCTAGATTTTTCGCCCTTTTCCCCAACCAGCGAGAGCAAAACTTCATCAATCAGCCTATTGGTCAGGTGTGGTATGCGATCGGGGCTGACGAAATCAAGGCAATTCAGGCAGGCACGGCGTTAGAGAAAATCGTGTTTGATCCAGGAGCGTATAGTAAACAGGTCACGGGCACCCTCAAACCTGGAGAGGCCAAGGCGTTCATCGCGTCCCTAACAGAAGGGCAACTGGTACGGGTGAGCTTACAAGCCGACTCCAAAGTCAAGCTGACAATTTACCCGCCCACAAGCAGTCTGCCGCCACTGCTGAAGTCGTCCTCTGAGCGAACGTGGTCGAACAAGTTGGTAAAGTCGGGTTACTACGAATTTGTGCTGGTGTCGGAAGCCTCAAATGCAGCCTCCTACACGTTTGATGTTGCCGCAGACAATGTAACTGCCGCTCCAGAAACCCCATCTCCAGAACCTTCATCACCGCCAGAAGATTCACCCCCTCTTGTACCGGAGATCACTGAAGCGGAGTGATAGGGCAGGCTTGAGGCAGGGAACGATCCTCACCTACTTCAGATTTTGAGGCAGGGGTGGGATGGGTTTTGCAACGGTGGGGATCGATCGCAACGGTTGGTCGTTGGCCATGTAGTAGGCCATGTAGAGAACATTCTGTCGCTGCTCATCCAAATAGAGATTGGGCAATTCTTGCTGACGTTCTCTGGCGACAAAGCTAACGGTGTATATCATGTTGTCCTGTTCCCACATGACTGAGGAGAAAGGGTAGGCGGGATTTTGTCGCGGCCCTTCCAGCAGGTAGCCCAGGAGTCCTTTACCTAGTTTGATGGGTGTGGCGGCAGCTTTATGCTTTTGCAGGTCGCGTTGGGCGTTGGCAGAGTCCTTTTCATCCACTGAGAAGGTGCCGACTAAACAGGGTTGGGGATCGGTCTCGCAGGTGAACAATCCTACGGTCAGTCCTGATGGAGTGGTTGAGGGAAAGACTTTCACAATCAGGTCACTGGACTTGATTCTGGCGCTACTCTCTAACCTGACTTGGGAGGGCAGGCGCATTGTCCAACCCAGCGGTAAATTACTCCTGATGTCATCCACATAGGGCAAGAAAATCTGGTCAGGGATGGCAAAGGCTTTTCCTGTGCCTCCAACAATCATCAGAGCGATCGGCACGGCTAGCCAATGGTATTTCAACTTGAATTTCAACATAAGTAGCGCCTCTGCTTAATGAATAGTTGACAAGTCATCATTCTAGAACAGGAGTGCTTTGCCGATCGCTAGTGCAGCTTGGCAAAAGTTTTTGACCAGGTAGGGGATGGTTTTGAGTTTTGGGTTTTGAGTGCTACTCACTTACTTCTTGTCTCGTCGAGGGACTACTGTGCCAGGACTAATGCTTCCTCCAATCGCGGCTGATCTAGTCCCCGATCGTGAAGCAACACCCAGGATTGCATGAGGTCTGGCCCTTGGAGTGATCCTGTTAACGCTGCCCGCAACGATCGCATCACCCTTCGGTGCGTTGTAAATTGAAGTGGTCGCGGAGATACTTTAGCGTTGTTTGTTCAGATGTCGGAATCGTTTGCACCATAGCACTTTTAGAGCCAACCCGTTGTTCCTTCAGCCTAGACGATCGTGGCTTTTGGTGGAAGTGCGATCGTCCCGGCTCTAATCAGCCAGGTTCAAGTTGCTGGCTAAAGTTTGGTTATGATGCTCAAGGTTTATGACGATAGGATGGAGGTGTTGCTTAATCCACGTATTAGCTATGAATTATCAAGACATTATCACTCTGGAACCGGGAAAACGGAGTGGCAAACCCTGCATCCGAGGAATGCGGATTACGGTTTATGACGTGTTGTCTTACCTTGCCTCTGGCATGACAGTCGCGGAAATTTTGGCTGACTTTCCTTACCTCACCCACAAGGATATTTTGGCTTGCCTCAGCTATGCCGCCGATCGCGAACAAAAAACCTTGACGATCGCCGCATGACATTCTTGTTTGATCACAATCTCTCTCCTCAGTTGATCGATCGGCTGGCTGACCTTTACCCACAGTCGCAACACGTCTTTTTGCTGGGTATGGAGCAAGCGACCGATCGACAAATCTGGAACTATGCCAAACAGAACACACTCATTATCGTTACAAGAGACTCGGATTACAGTGATCTCAGCGTTGTGCTTGGCTTTCCACCTAAAGTTATCTGGATACGGCGTGGCAACTGTTCTACTCAGACAATCGAGACTATTTTGCGATCGGCAACAGGTGTGATTGATGGATTTGTCTGTAGCTCATTGCTTGGAGTATTAACTCTTTGTTAGAAAGAAACTGGACTAACAAGTTACATTTTGTCTGTATTAAACCAAACCATTGAGGGTGTCTTTTCTTAACTATGTGACGATCGTGGCGTTTGGTGGAGGGGCGATCGTTCTACATTCTCATTAAAATAGGCATCAAAGCGGGGTGCATCTCACTTTTGCAGATCTCCGATTCGCCCTCATCCCCAACCCTTCTCCCTAGGGAGAAGGGAGCCGGAATTCAAAGTCCCTCTCCCTAGGGAGAGGGATTTAGGGTGAGGGTGGAGCGGGCGGTTACAAAACTGGGATGCACCCATCAAAGCGTTCATTCGATCGGCTGGAAGCTACGGGTACAGGGCAATCGGCGTTCTTATGTCTCAACCCTGTCGTCAATCTCGGCTTTCTAAGTGCGCTAAATTAGAAGGGACACCGTGTCATCTTCTCTGTACCCATGACTTCTGGGAGGAGAAATTGACTGGGCTAAGATAGTTGAACTTAATTCAGGGAAAGAAACTAAACGGAAGCGATCGTAACTTGCCGTCACCCCCATTACTACTGCAATAGACAGAAGCTAATGAGTAGTCGTTTCATTTACTGAGCTAAGAGTAATGCTTCCTCTAATCGCGGTTGAGCCAGTCCACGTTGGTGAAGCAACACCCAGGATTGCATGAGGTCTGGCCCTTGGAGTGATCCTGTTAAGGCGGCCCGCAACGATCGCATCACCAGTCCTTTCTTGACCCCCAATTTAGTCACGTCTTGCACTGCCGTTTGGGCCGTCGCTTCAGTGAAATCCCCCGGCTGACTCAGGATTTCCAAGATCTTTTGAAGGGCGATCGCTGAGCCAGACTGCTGAAGTTGCGCCTTGGCTTCCCCATCAATCTCAATGTCTCGAAAGAAAAGCTGACCCATCTCCACAGCATCGGGCAAGCGCACCAAGCTGGGGCCAAATAGCGTCGCGAGTTGTTCTAGCCAGGGTCTTGAAGCTATGGGGTCGAACTCATAGCCGGCCGCCTGCCAGTAGGGAATCAGCAAATCGGTGAGGTGGGGAATGGGCATCTCGTGTAGATATTGGCTATTCAACCAGTTCAGCTTGTCCCAATCGAACTTAGCGCCTGCTTTGTTGACGCGATCGAAACTAAATTCTTGGGCGGCCTCGGTGAGTGTGAAGCGCTCATGGGTGGAGTCTGGGGGCGACCATCCCAGCAACGTCATGTAATTAGCTAGGGCTTCAGGGGTGTAACCCATCTGTTGAAATTCGGAGAGCGAGGTGACACCATCCCGCTTTGATAACTTTTTGCCCTCTTCGTTCAAAATTAGCGGCGTGTGGGCAAAGGTGGGAATGGTTGCCTGGAGCGCTTCGTAGAGCAAGATTTGCTTGGGTGTGTTGCCGATGTGGTCTTCGCCCCGGATGATGTGGGTGATTTGCATGTCGATGTCATCTACCACAACGGCAAAGTTGTAGAGGGGTTGACCAATGGTGCCCCCGATCGCCGCCCGCGCAATCACCATATCGCCGCCCAAGTCTGCCCCGCGCCAAGTTACCCGATCGCGCACCAAGTCATGCCAAGAAATTTCGCGATCGTCCTCAATCTGAAACCGAATCACCGGGTGCCGTCCCTCCGCTTCAAAGGCGGCTTGCTGCTCTGGGGTGAGGTGGCGGTGGCGATTGTCGTAGCGGGGAGCCTTACCTTGGGCTTTTTGGATGTCCCGCATTTCTTCGAGTTCCGCCGCAGTGCAATAGCAGCGGTAGGCTAAGCCTTGGTCTAGTAGCTGTTGGGTAAATTTTTTGTAGAGGTCGATGCGTTGGGATTGGAAGACGGGGCCCTCATCCCAAGACAATCCCAACCACGTCAGCCCGTCCAGGATATTCTGGGTAAACTCAGGGCGCGATCGTTCCTCGTCGGTATCTTCAATGCGAAGGATGAACTGCCCGCCGTGATGCCGAGCGAATAACCAGTTGAAAACCCCCGTGCGGGCGGTGCCAATGTGCAGGTTACCGGTGGGACTGGGGGCAAGACGAACACGAACAGACATAGGCGCAGGAATGAAGGGACGAATGAAAGAACTAAGGTAAGAAAGCAGTCTGAGTGCTACTTTACCCCACTCACCAATTCTATAGCGTTTAATTCGATGGCTTTTCCGTCTTTTGGCGTGATGTTCCCAGGGAGTCAGTCTAGGCGGCAGAGGGACAGGCTGACCTGATAAGCTGAAGTCTGAAGATCAGCGCCCATTCCCAAGGAGAATCTATGACCCGTGCCATTATGGAAACCGCAAAAGGAACCATTCACCTCGACCTGTTCGATGCGGATGCCCCCAATACGGTAAAGAACTTTGTAGAGTTGGCTGAAAAAGGATTCTATGACGGTCTCAGCTTTCATCGTGTGATTCCTAACTTTATGATTCAGGGCGGCTGTCCCCTCGGTACTGGCACAGGCGGCCCTGGCTACAAAATCAAGTGTGAAATTAACTCGCACAAGCACTTGGCAGGCACCTTATCCATGGCCCATGCGGGGCGCGACACGGGCGGCAGTCAGTTTTTCATCTGCCACGCTCCCCAGTCCCATTTGGACGGGATGCATACGACGTTCGGTCAAACTCAAGACATGGATGTCGTCAATGCCATGCGTCAGGGCGACAAGATTGTGTCTCTCAAGATTGAGAAATAGAGTTTCAGTAGTTTGTTAGGAGTTTCAGTCCATCAAAAACAACCTTCTACCTAATCTCAATCTGGAAAATCCAGACCCAACAAACCGCTAAGGATTGTGGATTTAATAACATAGGCGATGTGCAACTTTTCCGAACCGCCCACCCTTCGGGAAGCAAGCTACACCCCAACCCCTCTCCCAGAAGGGGAAAGGGGCTAAGACTTAGATCGGCTCCCCTTCTCCCAGCGGGAGAAGGGGCTGGGGGATGAGGGCAGATTTTAAGTTGCACATCGCCTTAACATCGCAACAGTCTTACTGTAGGGGCGAAGCATTCGGCAAAAGAACCTGATTGAGTTTCAAAGCTTTTGCCCGAATGCTTCGCCCGTGCAGGGTTTGTGCTAGAAAACCATATTATTTGCAAGTTCTGATCAAATCTCGATCGTATTTGATTAGGTGATGTGCAACTTTTCCGAACCGCCCTCACCCCAACCCCTCTCCCAAAACTTGCCATTACCAACATTTTTGAAAAATCTTCGATTTCTCAAAAATGTGAATTCTAAACCTCTCAGAAGTCCCAAATTGTCGCCCAAACCGCCCCCCTGCCCCCCAATTCTGGGGGGTTCTGACATCGAAGTCCCCCAGAATTGGGGGATTTAGGGCAGTGCTGATTCATTGGAAAAGTAATAACCTTGAAAAGCCTAGTATCTCGTTTGGTTTAGATTCGGCATAACTCGAAGTAGAACGAAAGGATGAGGCTTTCGAGCTTTTTTGTTTTTCAATGAATCGCCCCTGGGGATTTAGGGGGCAAGTGCAAGGTCTAGGGCATTTGTCAGACACTCTCTAAGCTTTTTAAGAGATGTTGGTAATGACAAGCCCAAAAGGGGAGAGGGGCTAAGATTTGGATTCGGCTCCCTTTCTCCCACTGGGAGAAAGGGCTGGGGGATGAGGGCAGACTTTAAGTTGCACATCGTCTTTGATTTGATTCTCATCTTTAACAGTTCTACGTCGTGTCCTATCGCTACCTTCTATTCAATAAGCCCTATGATGTGTTGTCGCAGTTTAGTGAGGCAACGGGAAGTCAGGCTAGTAGTGACTCTCCCCCACCCCGCACCCTCAAAGATTACATTGCAGTGCCAGGGGTGTATCCGGTGGGGCGGCTCGATCGCGACAGTGAAGGATTGCTGCTGCTGACGGATCACGGCTGGATGCAACATCGCCTCAGTCATCCCCGCTTTCAACATCCCCGCACCTATTGGGTACAGGTGGAGCGAGTGCCCGACGACTCTGCCCTGAACCAGCTTCGCCAAGGGGTAGCTGTTCAAGACTACAAAACGCGCCCGGCTCAGGTGCAATTGATCGAGCCAATGCTACTGCCCCGTGACCCGCCGATTCGGGTGCGGCAACATATTCCCACTGCGTGGCTGGAGATGATTCTGACGGAGGGGCGAAATCGGCAGGTACGCCGCATGACGGCTGCGGTGGGGTTTCCGACGTTGCGCTTGGTGCGAGTGTCGATCGCCCACCTGCAACTTGGCTCCTTGGCACCAGGACAATGGCGCGATCTCACATCAGAGGAACTGACCTTGCTTGAGCGTCTCTCGGCTAACCAAAAGTTGTGACTCGAAAGCTGAATTTGTCCACCCATTTATATGCCCAGACGCTTCAGGGACGAAGCCGATCGCTAACGATGTGTCGATTAGTACATGCCAACGGGTTAAGTCCGATTATAGTTTGGATAGAAATAGGGCTGCATTCCTAGCAAAGCCTAGAAGACTATTGGCAATTGGTCAGGTATCGTCATTCAATTTCGCTACTTGAGTTCCTATCAGTAGCAAATTTTACGTTCCTCAAAAATTAGGCTACCAATGCCAACAGCTCACCTGCGTTGGCTTAACCTAGCTATGAGAAAGCAGAATACATCTCAGGATGCATCTAGTTCTCCATTTGAGTTTTATGATTTGCCGCCCTTCCTGCTGGGTGTGCTTTAGGTTTGTAAGGGTTAGGACTGGGCATTCTATTTCAAGTCAGAGAACTGAAGTCATTTAGAGGTTAGATGTCTCATGCAGTACCCCAAAATGTTTCGGATTCATCAGCGATTTGAAGACCGCTGTGTAGAAGATATCCCTGGAACGGTGCGGAATGAGGTGGGAAAACTGAACCCCGATCGCCTGATTAAACCTGGACAAAGTGTGGCGGTTGCTGTGGGCAGTCGGGGCATTGCCAATCACAGTGAAATTGTCAAAAGCGTCGTTTCCGAACTGCAAGCCTTGGGTGCAATGCCTTACATTGTGCCAGCGATGGGCAGCCATGGCGGTGGGACGGCGGAAGGGCAACAGGCGGTTTTAGCGACGGGGGGGATCACTGAAGACGCGATCGGCGTACCCATCAAAGCTTCTATGGAGGTGATTCAGTTGGGGACGACAGACTTCGACATGCCGGTGTTCTTCGATCGCTACGCCTCTGAAGCCGACCATATTGTGCTGGTGAATCGGGTGAAACCCCACACGCGCTTTGCAGGCAAGATTGAGAGCGGGTTGATGAAAATGATGGCGATCGGGCTAGGGAAGCGTCAGGGAGCGAGCGTTTATCACCAAGCCTTTGCCCACTACTCCTTTGACAAAGTGGTGCGATCGATTTATGAAATGGTGCGCCAGCAGATGCCGATCGCCTTTGGGGTGGCAATTTTAGAAAACGGCTACCAGCAAACTGCCCAAATTACAGCGATCCCAGCGAAGGATATTGTGGCGATCGAGCAAGACCTGCTGATCCAAGCGCGGGCATGGTGCCCCCGGCTCCCTTTCAGCGATGTGGACTTGCTCATCATTGATGAAATTGGCAAAGACATCAGCGGCGCAGGCATGGACACCAGCGTAACGGGACTGAAGAAGATTTTTTGTCAGGAAATTGCCCATGAGATGCCCCAAGTACAACGGATTTTTGTGCGGGAGTTGACCGAGGGTAGCCGAGGCAATGCCATGGGGTTGGGGCTGGCTGATTTCACCACCAAGCGACTGGTAGACCAGATCAACCTGCAAGCCACCTATACCAATGCTGTTACAGGGCAGAACCTGCGAGGGGCGGCGATCCCCGTGCATTTCCCCACCGATGCGGAAGTCCTCAAGGCAGCCTTTGCCATGATTGGCCCTGTGGAGCCAGAACACGCCAAAATTGTCTGGATCAAAAATACCCTGAATTTAGCCGAGGTTGAAGTGTCCGTGGCGTATCTCCAACGGGTCTGCCATCGACTGGACTTGACGGTGTTGACGGAGTTGCGATCGTTGGCCGTTGAAGCCGATGGCAACCTGCCCCCGATCGATCGGTTTGGGCAACGGGGGACGATCGCTGACACGGGTGCCCTCTCCCAAGAAATGAAGCAAGAATTACAACGCCTGGCTTCCCTAGATGAACTGACCCAGGTTTACAACCGCTACCACTTTGACCTGACCCTAGAGCAAGAGTGGCGACGGATGGTGCGAGAAAAATCCTCACTCTCGCTCGTCGTGGTAGGGCTGGCTCCGCTCCACAATGAGTTCCATGGAGGAAGCACTGAACTGGAGGACACTTGGCTCCAGGATGTGGCGCGAGTCATCAGCCATGCGATTAAACGTCCAGCCGATCTGGTGGCCCGTTATGGGCCGGATCAATTTTGTGTGCTGTTGCCAATGACTGAGGTAGATGGCGCGCTCCGGGTGGCTCGTTTAATTGAGTCAGAGGTGCAAGCCCTCAAGGTTGCCTGTTTGGATCAACAGATGCACAAGTGTCTGCTTGTAAGTTTGGGGGTCGCCCATATCCTGCCAACTGCTAAGTCTTCGCCCCAAACACTCGTTGAGGCAGCGGATAAGGCTCTACACCAAGCCAGGGATCAGGGCAGTGAGGTTATGGGGCGAATTGTGCTTCAGGTTGCTGCGTCCTGACGATCGCCTTCTGACTTAACCGTTTCCCCCTGATTGTCAGAATTTGAATCGTTAGAACTGGGGAGAAAGCGCTTCAGGGTCTAAAATAGCGTCAATCTTCCTTCCTTTCTATTTTTCCTAAGCACCATGCTGACCTTAGAAAATCCGATCGTAAAGCTATATCTAACTCTGATTGGCGGAGTCATGGTCGGGTTTATTCTGGGGCGGCTCTTGCCAAAGGTCGCCTCAGAGTACTTGGGCAAAGCGCTATTCTGGGTCGGCGTACCCCTCAGCATCCTGGCGTTTCTCAGGCGCACCAATCTTTCCGGCGGCATCTGGATTGCGCCACTGACCGCGTGGATTGCGATCCTAGTCGGGGCCCTGTTGGCCTGGATTTGGATCGATCTGGGAGTCACTGACGAGCGGTTACGGGCACTCTCTGTGGGCTTAGATACCAACACCCCCAGTAACACCTCAAGTGGAGAGGGCCCCGTACTAAATCTCGATAGCCCTGCCCCCAAAAGCTCGTGGAGCAAACCTACCCAAGGCAGCTTTCTGCTGTGCATGATGGTGGGCAACACCAGCTATCTGGGCTATCCCGTGATCCTGACGTTGATTGGACAGGAGTATTTCGTCTGGGCCCTGTTCTATGACTTGATGGGGACGACGTTGGGGGCCTATGGATTGGGCGTGGCGCTGGCTTCCCGTTTTGGCAGCACCAACTCAAAGCGCATCAAGGGCGGCATTAAAGGGATGGCGATGGCCATGCTGATCAATCCAGCGTTGTGGAGTTTGTTGTTTGGCTTGGGGCTGAAAAATGTCTACCTACCGCCCCAAGCAGAGGCAATTTTGCAAAACGTGGCTTTGGGCGTGGTCTACTCTTCGCTGATTTTGATTGGCATGAAGCTGAGCCAACTCTCGTCGCTGCGAAATCTGCAACAGGCGCTAACGTGTTTAAGCATCAAGATGTTGCTGGTGCCGCTGGTTGTGGGGACGGGGCTAATGTTCTTTGGAGTCACAGGGTCACCCCGATTGGTGCTGGTGTTGCAAATGGCGATGCCGCCTGCGTTTGCCACGCTGGTGATTACAGAAGCCTACAATCTCGATCGCGACCTCACAATTACTGCCCTTGCCTTTGGCTACGTCGGCTTCCTGTTCACCCTCCCCGTCTGGATTTGGCTCTTCAAGTAGGATGTTTTGAGAACCTTCTTAGCGATCGGTTCGGTCAATCACAAAATATCATCTACTAGAACTGTGCCCCGATCGCAGAAATTTATGCTGAGATGATAATCTTGGAGCAATGCAGTGTTGGGCTGCTGGTTGCAACCATAGCATCGCCTTTAATTACAATTATTAAGAATTGCAAAATTTTCGAGGTTCAGTCCCATGCCTGAATTAACCGTTACCCTCAGCAATACTACTCATCAAACACTAATAAAACTAGCAGAAACATCTGGCGAGACAATGCAGACAGTTTTGGACAAAGCAATTGAAAACTATCGCAGATACGTTTTCCTCATACAAGCCAATCAAGCATTCGCGGCTTTAAGGCAGAATGAGGAACTTTGGCATGAGGAGCGGGCAGAGAGAGGATTGTGGGATCAGACGATCGCTGATGGAGTAGGTGAGTAGTGGCACAACTTGTAAGAGGTGAAGTTTGGCTGGCAGACCTTAACCCTATAAAAGGACATGAACAAGCTGGAAAACGTCCTTGACTAATCATCTCTGTAGATTTGTTTAATCAAGGTGCATCAGGGTTAGTCATTGTCTTACCAATTACCTCGAAAGACCAAGGAATCCCCTTTCATGTTGAACTCAATCCACCAGAAGGAGGCTTGAAAGTACGCAGCTTTGTTAAGTGTGAAGATGTTCGCTCGATTTCTGTAGAGCGACTGGAAAAGCGTTGGGGTGCAGTTTTGGCGGAAACACTAGCGGCAGTAGAAGACAGGTTGAGAATTTTAATGGGACTGTGAAAAATAAGTTTTTAAGTGCGGCAATTACCTTGCAAACACCCTTAAATTAATGTTGCAAGGATAACTTCATAGCAGGTTGATCTCTAATGTCAGCAGATAACATTGCTGTACCGTTCCCGCAGAGAGATGAAGCAGCTCAACACTACACTGTCCTAATCAATGTTCCACCGACAGCATAAACTGCATTAAATCCGATGCGCTCTGTCCAAATTGCTGCATCAGATTGCTTGGCTTGTAATCGACGACTGGTGATCAGTAAATCTTTACCAATTTCATACTCACCCGTCTTAATGTTGATTGATATAACTTTACCAATGTTATTTGGTGTTTCTACCTGCCTGCGGATGCTGTTGCGGTAAAGCTCTTTCCCGCGCCGCGTAATCTCTTCGCCACTCATTCTAGGATGAGGCATATGTTGACTCTCTAAGCTAAAAGCTATTCGTTGCTTATTTTACTTTATCCTATGGACGATCGCCGCTTACTGGATGAGTGACGCGATCGATCGATATTGGGCATGATCCAAGTCACTACCCCAACTGCACAAGATGCTTTGTGCATCATGGCATATGCATCATGGCAAGAACCTTTTCCTTCACATTGCTGTATCGCCCGAATTGTCGGGATCAATGTTATTTAATTCGCAATCCTCACGCTACCGGACGGGCGACATTAATCATGAAGAATCGAATCACTAGCACGCCTAGAATCGCGGTGTAGCTGAAGGCATTGGCAATTAGAATGACTAGGGCGTGGTAACGGGAGGCGCGGATGGTTTTTTGCTGATTGAAGCGATCGTAGTACTGGGAAACGGGTTTGTCCGTCGGCTCTTCCACGGGTTGATTGCGATTTAAGATGCGCTCCAAGAGATTCAACCCCGTTAGTTCAATCACAAAGGTGCCGAAAAACGTACCCAGCGCCACCAGAATCAACAGGGTATTGACCCCAACGAACCATTCACTGGAGTAAACTTGGTCAAACAAAATGTAGCTAATTAATTGCTCACGCAACGGGGCAGGTAACAGTGGCTGGACAAAGAAAAATATGACCCATCCGACGATCGTTGACAGAAAGTTCATAGACATGGCATATTCAACGCTGGTCTGTCGTCCATACCCCAAACGCCAGCGGAGAATCAGCGATTCAATGGCGATCGCCAAGCACAAAAATAAGCACTGAAATAAGATGGCTCGTAACGGCAAGGTCATAGAAATAACCCCAAAAACAACCCCAAAAAGAACTGAAAATCAACCGCCAAGTTTTGCTCGTTCATGCTTATTATGAGGGCAACTGCACGGCTAAGTTGAAATTATGGTCAGGACTGGAATCGGAATACGGACGGCTCAGCTACGCAACGAGCGCTTGGTGGGGCAAATTCACGTCTACGATGGCGCGGGGAAGGGCAAGTCTCAGGCAGCTTTGGGCGTGGTGCTGCGATCGATCGGCTTGGGGATTAACCAGGCGCAGGACACCCGCGTTCTATTGCTGAGATTTTTGAAGGGGCCGGGGCGCACCTACGACGAAGATGCCGCGATCGAAGCCTTACAGCGCGGATTTCCCCACCTCATTGACCAGGTACGAACGGGCAGAGCCGAATATTTTGGAGCCGATGACATTACACGTTTCGATCGCCTGGAAGCGCAACGGGGCTGGGATGTGGCCAAGGGAGCCATTGCCTCTGGACTTTACTCAGTTGTGGTGTTAGACGAACTGAACCCAGTGCTGAATTTGGGGCTGCTCCCCATTGACGAGGTGGTGGAAACGCTAAAGCACAAGCCAGAACATTTGGAAGTCATCGCCACGGGCCGGGCTGCTCCCCAGCCCTTGTTGGATATTGCCGACCTCCACTCGGAAATGAAACCCCACTTTCACCCCGCCGCAGCCGAGCGAGGCATTGAGGGCATTGAAATCTACACGGGCGCGGGCAAGGGAAAATCCACAAGCGCTCTGGGCAAAGCGTTGCAAGCGATCGGCAAAGGGATCGGGCAGGACAAATCCCATCGGGTGCTGATTATGCAATGGCTCAAAGGAGGCACAGGTTACACCGAAGATGCCGCCATTGCCGCCCTGCAACAAAGCTACCCTGACTTGGTGGATCATCAACGCTGCGGCCGTGATGCGATCGTTTGGCGCGGACAACAGCAAGAATTAGACTTTGTAGAAGCGGAACGAGGCTGGGAAATCGCCAAAGCTGCGATCGCCTCTGGTCTTTACAAAACCATCATTTTGGATGAACTGAATCCGACGGTAGACCTGGAATTGTTGGCGCAAGAGCCGATCGTGCAAGCGCTGCTCAGGAAACCGCGCCATACAGAAGTAATCATCACGGGGCGCTGCAAAAATCCCCCTGCTTACTTCAACTTGGCTAGCATCCACTCTGAGATGATTTGCCACAAGCACTACGCAGAAAAGGGAGTAGACCTGAAGCGGGGCGTAGATTTTTAACGGGAGCTTAGGTCAAGATGTGTGAGGGGTGAAGCCTTGGGACGATGATCTCTGCAAATGTCCAAAAATCTTTGCCCCACTGTTTCGTCCCTATGTTCTTGGAGATTATTTCTGCTGGAAATCCCCTAAAAGCTGATTTATTAAGTCGCCTGAAACCGCTCTAAGCGCTTGAGATAGAAATCTTATCATCGCTTCCCAATCAGCCAATAGGTCATCATGTCTCCTCGCCCCTTCACGGCAATGCTTCCCCTGGGTTCCAGAATGTAATGCTCCTGCAATCGCCAATAGGTTGTATCCGTTACTTGAATACAGCCGGGTTGACCATGGGATTCCATGCGAGAGGCAACATTCACCGCATCGCCCCATAGGTCGTAGATGAACTTCTTAATGCCAATTACACCTGCAATGACTGGCCCTGTGTTGATGCCAATCCGGATTTGCAGAGATTCTCCCAAAACGCTATCCACTGTTTGTATATACGCCTGCATATCCAGAGCAATGTTGGCAATGGCAGTGGCATGGTCAGGACGAGTGCAAGGTTTCTAGAACTTCTCAGACATCCTCTTATAATTGCCACAAGGTTGTATCCGTCCCTTGAATGGAGCGTAGATGCTACAGTTGCAGAAACGTGAGACTACGATCGACACCCCAACAGCTAACTCAAATCGGCTTGTGAACACTGCTAAAACAATTAACGGGGGCGAGGCATTAAACTGCGACTCTCCTGAACTCCACCATCCCGTTGCGCCAACTCTTCAGGAACAGGTGCTGGAGTTGGGTAAGGCGGAGCGCATGGCAGAGTTTTTCAGTTTGCTGGCTGATGCAAATCGGCTCCGCATTCTGTCGATTTTGGCGATCGAAGAACACTGTGTGGGTGACTTAGCGACCACCTTAGGCATGAATGATTCAGCCGTGTCCCACCAACTGAAAACGCTGCGGGCAATGCGATTGGTGAAACATCGGAAGCAAGGTCGCCATGTGTTCTATCGGCTTCAGGATCACCATGTTCTGGATCTCTATCAGACGGTGGCTGAACACTTGGATGAATCTGGGATCGAGTAGGTTAATTAGCTGAGTGCAATTAAACTAAAGATGATCTTGGGGGTGAAGGGGGTGGAACCCCCTGCCTGGGGCAGGGCTGATTCATTGGAAAAGTAATAACCTTGAAAAGCCTACTATCTCGTTTGGTTTAGATTAGGCACAACTCGAAGTAGAACGAAAGGATGAGGCTTTCGAGCTTTTTTGTTTTTCAATGAATCGCCCCTGCCTGCCTGGGGGCAACGCCGTTCGACTGAGCGCTCACGCCGAAGCCCCCACTGCCCTTCTTAACAATTAATTACACCTACTTACTTATCAGCGATCGAATAACTAAGCGATACGCAACCACCCAGGACAAATCTCCCTACTCGTGCAAAAACGTAACTAACGCTTCTAACGTTTTCCAGGCTGCACCGCTGTGGAGGATATCTTGGGCGATCGTCACTCCCTGTTTGTAGGATTCTGTCTGAGATTCTCCCTTGGGAATTGCTCCGGCCACATGGAGCGCTAGGGCTGCATTCAGAGCCACCACATCTTTCTGAGCTTGGGTGCCCTTTCCCTGCAAAACAGCTTGCAAAATCGCAGCATTGTCCTGCACAGTCCCGCCTTGCAATGCAGTCGTCGGCGCAAATTTCAGCCCTAATTCCTGGGGATTTAGGGTGACTGAGTGAACCTGCCGATCGCTGAGAAGTGCCAAATCAGTGAGGTCTGCCAGTCCCGCTTCATCCAGCTTTTCGCGCCCGTGGAGAACGATCGCCCGGGGACGATTCAACTGTTGCAACGCCTCGGCAATGGTCATCACTAGGGCTGGGTCGCACACGCCAATCACCTGTCCTGTTGGTTGTAGGGGATTCACGAGGGGGCCCAGCAAGTTAAATATGGTTCTCACCTTTAGCGCCTTTCGCAACGGAGCCACACTTTTCATCGCTGGGTGCCAACCGGGAGCAAACAAAAACGTCACGCCTACCTCTGTCAGCGCTGCCCGCACGCGATCGGGGTTGGCGCTCAAGTTAACACCTAGGGCTTCCAAAACATCTGCGGAACCCACCCGACTGGAGGCGGAGCGATTCCCATGCTTCGCTACCTTCACCCCTGCTGCTGCTGCCACAAATGCCACTGCTGTAGAAATATTGAAGGTGGCGGCTCCATCCCCCCCTGTACCGCAGGTGTCGATTACGGGGGCAGAGTGGGGAGCAGATAGCCGATCGCCTTCCAGGGCAACGGATTGGCTTTGCAACACCTGAGCCATCCCTGCTAATTCTGACGCTGAAACCCCTTTAGCATGAATTGCTACCAAAATCGCCCCCGACAGCACCGGAGGAATGGCCTCGGTGAGCCAGCCGCGCATGAGGGCGGCGGCTTGCTCCATGGAAAGAGAGTGGCGATCGAGCAACTGTTGGAGTAATTCTGTCCACAGCGGTGAATCTGAAGTCAAGAAGGCATCTAAAGGCGATCGGTTAGGCATGGAGTATGGGGTCACAGCATTGCTATTAGACCAGATTCTCCCTATCTCTCACAACTCCTCTGTAATTTAAGCAACTAAGGAATAGGAACTAAGGAGATTTCTAGAAAAGTTTATACCAGGCACCGGAAGGGCGAAGCATCCGGGCAATAACCTTCTGGTTAGTTCAAGAGCTTATCTGTCGGATGCTAAGTGCAAAGCACACGCTACGCGAACGCCCCTACAGGGGTAACATCTTTCTCGGAAATCTCCTAAGTGGTTAGCACTCAAAACTCAAAACTCAAAACTATCCATCTAACTGGTCAGAAACTTCTGCCAAGCTGCACTAGTTAATTCCAGGGATTATCTACTCCCTAATGCCTAAATCAGCAGCGACAGAGGTTTAGAACCCAGGGGGGCTAAGATGATTAAATCCGGCTGCGTGATTTTGTATGGTTGCTTCTACCTGGACTCGTCGCCACATTATTTCTCTGGCTGATTTCACGATCGCTGAATACGACATTGTGCTTCAGACTGCCGCCAGCTTTCAGGAAGTACTATCTCGTCCCACCAAAAAAGTGCCCACCCTCCAAGGGCGAGTCGTTGCCAACCTGTTTTTTGAGCCGTCCACTCGCACCCGCAACAGCTTTGAACTTGCCGCCAAGCGACTCTCAGCAGATACGCTCACCTTTGCACCTGGCAGTTCTTCCCTCACCAAGGGCGAGACAATTCTGGACACAGCCCTCACCTATTTGGCCATGGGCACCGACATTATGGTGATTCGTCACCAGCACGCAGGGGTGCCCCAGGCAATTGCCCAGGAAATGGAGCGGGTTGGCTCTCAGGTCAGTGTGCTAAATGCGGGAGATGGGCAGCACGAGCATCCCTCCCAGGCTCTGCTGGATTTGTTTACCCTCTGCTGTGTCCTTGACCCAGATCAGCCTCGTGCCAGCCTGATGCAGGGTAAAAAGGTGGCGATCGTCGGCGATATTTTGCATTCCCGGGTTGCCCGATCGAACCTATGGAGCCTCATTACCTGTGGTGCGGAAGTCCATTTGGCAGCACCGCCAACGTTGCTTCCAGAGTTCTTTCGCAGTTGGGGAGCGCCCCTTGAGGAAGCGGGTGCCCGATCGCCCCTGCATTTGCATTGGAGCTTGGAACCTGCCCTAGCCGATGCTGATTTTGTGATGACCCTGCGCCTTCAGAAAGAGCGTATGACCCAGTACCTATTCCCTACATTGCGAGAATATCATCGCTCCTTTGGCATTACCCACGATCGGCTCAAACACTGCAAATCCACCGTGAAAGTCCTCCACCCTGGACCAGTGAATCGGGGCATTGAAATCAGTTCTGAGCTAATGGATGATCCCCGCCTCAGTCTCATTTCTCAGCAGGTCAGCAGCGGTGTAGCCGTTCGCATGGCACTGCTCTATCTCATTGGTAGCGGCAAAGTTGGGGATGGCAAAAGCTAGTGCAGCTTGTTAGGGGGATGGTTTTGAGTTTTGAGTTTTGAGTGCTACCCACTTACTTCTGCCAGCCTGAACTAGGATTACTCTGATGGTAGGAGGATGGCGAAACAGGGGCATTTAAGGAGATTTCTGAGAAAGATGTTACCCCTGTAGGGGCGTTCGCGTAGCGTGTGCTTTGCACTTAGCATCCGGCAGACAAGTCCTTGAATTGACCAGCAGGTCATTGCCCGGATGCTTCGCCCTTCCGGTGCCTGGTATGAACTTTTCTAGAAATCTCCTAAGTCGATTTAGATAGCCACGTTTGATGGGGAATGAGTTGCAAGAGCAAGGCCAAAATCGGCAACCCTGCTACCACCAAACTCTGAATGGCTCCTGTATTAATTAACACGTAACCACAGCTACTGGAAAAGCAGAATACAAAAGTGACGATCGCCAATCTGCGAGATTTTTGCAACACGGCGATCGGCACTAAAGCTGAACAATACCAGGGCATTAACCAGGGTGTGGCAAACAACAATAGAACCAAGGTTATCCATCCAAAAGCTAGAAACAAAGTATCTTCAGTCTCTTTTATAAATAACAATCTGATCAAGGTTGCGCCATAGAGACTCGCAAAAATCAGGAGTCCCAAACTATTAATTGATAATGAGATTATCTGTTTAAGTAAACGTTCAAAAGCATAGGATAGGGGAAAGGACGTATTAGCTAAAATGCCTTGAAATAGCACATGTAATGAGTTCACTTCCTTTCCCTGAACTCCTGGGTTGAGCAAACTTTTCCAGGCAAGCGGGGTTGGCAGCAGCGTTTGTTGCAATACAAGAACTGAACCACTGATGAAGAGGAGGGCGATCGTCAAGCTTGCCCAACGTCTTTGTCGTACTAAAAATACCAGGGCTAAAGGCAACCAGATAATGGGTAAGGTCTTCGCCAAAAACCCCAACCAAATGGCTAAGATTCCCCAGACATAACGTCGCTGCTGGAAACAAAGAATCATGCCTAAGAGTGCCGTACAAACAAACACGTCAACATGCGCCACACTCACTTGTTCAAACAGCAACAGGGGATTTAAAACGTAGGCTAAAGTTGCTCCATATTGATATCGATGCCCTTTTAAGAGATGCCAAACTATGTAGGCATTGAGACCATGAAAACTCAGGCAAATTAATTTGAAAACATAGATTGCCAACACTGGACTGAGGGGTGCAAACAGTCCAGCCACCATGAAAAATCCTTGGGAAAGGGGGCCATAGGTGGAGGTTTGATTCCAGCGAATAAAGGGCGATAATTCTGACAGGAAATCTCCAGCATTTACGAGAAATGGGTTCACATCATGTAAAGCCATTAATCCATAATGCAAATACAAATAAATGTCGCTGCCGATCGGATATATCAGAAACGCAATGATGAGAAAAACAGCGGAATTCAGCAAAAGTACCGCAAATCCTGGGCTGGTTTTATTGGGAACAACGATGTTTGCCTTTGCACTTTCTGGAGTTGAGTTTTCTGGACTTAAATCAGCTTTAGCATCAGCAAATAATTCTCTAAAAACCCAAATTGTGTAGAGTAAGTTTAAGCCTGCATACGCTAGCCCGACTGGAATGCGAGTTGCTGCATCTAACGAGATTGAGTCATCAAGACCGTGGTAAATATTGACAAATTTTGTGTACCCCACCTCCACAAGTTCTGCACCCAAAACTAATGAAATGAGTAGCGCTGCTCCAAATAGAAATGTCGGCAATATTTTCACGGATTTCTACTGAAGTTAAATCGATTCTGACAAACGTTTCGGAGCGATCGATCGGCTTTCAGGTCACTTCTCCAAGAGCAGATAACGTTTGTGGTGCAGCCCGATCGAACTCCAGTCGCCCATTCACCAAATAAACCTGGTAAAGTCACACACATTAGATAGCGTAACCAATTCCCGATTTATGTTCCCTCTTTCCGAAGGAGTTCCCAGGTCATCGTGAAAATCCCTCTATTTTGGCTGCAAGTGCTGCGGAGCCAGAAAATGGCGGCGCTGCTGTTGCTGGGCTTTTCGTCAGGATTGCCACTATACCTCACCAGTCGCACCCTACAAGCCTGGATGAAGGATGCCCAGGTTGACTTAGAAGTTATCGGCTGGATTAGTTTAGTTGGCTTGCCCTACTTCCTCAAGTTTCTGTGGTCACCGTTGTTAGATCGCTTCGTGCCACCGTTGCTGGGGCGGCGCAGGGGTTGGCTGGTGCTGACTCAAGGGGGACTGATCCTGGCGATCGGAGCCATGGCCCTGCAACGTCCCTCCGAAGCCCTGCAATTTCTAGCCCTCAATGCCTTCATCATCGTGTTTTTGAGTGCGACCCAAGACATCGCGGGGGATGCCTACCGCACCGATATTCTTCAACCCCAGGAATTAGGGATCGGCGCTTCCATTTGGGTTTTTGGGTATCGCATCGCTATTTTAGTAACGAGTGCTTTGGCTCTGATTCTGGCTGATTACTTGCCATGGCCAACGGTCTATTTGCTGCTAGCGCTACTGATGGGTGTGGGTGTGGCGGCTTCGTTCTTTGCTCCAGAACCAGTGTTGACCGATCGCCCCCCCACAAGCTTAGGGGATGCTGTTTATCTCCCCTTCAAAGAGTTCTTCGATCGCAAGGGCGTTGGGGCAGGCAGTCTCATTTTTGTGTTTATCTTGTTCTACAAATTAGGGGATGCGCTGGTCGGCAACATGGCAACTCCATTTTTGCTCGACATTGGTTTCACCAAAACAGACATCGGGGCGATCCAGGGCGGCATGGGATTTTTGGCCACAACCGTTGGTGTGCTAGTGGGGGGAGCCGTCCTCAATAAAGTGGGCATGAACCGATCGCTCTGGGTCTTTGGCATCCTCCAAGCCCTGAGCAATGTGGGCTATTTTACCCTGGCAAAGGTGGGTAAAAATGTGTCGTTTCTCGTTCTAGCGATTAATGTGGAAAACTTTTGCGCTGGATTGGTGGCCGCTGTCTTTGTGGCTTACTTGATGAGCCTTTGCACCCAACGCTTTTCGGCTACGCAGTTTGCTCTGTTCTCCAGCCTCATGGCGGCCAGTGGCATCATTCTCGCCTCGCCTGCGGGGAAGCTGGCAAAGGCCACAGGCTGGCCCTGGTTTTTCGCGATCACCCTCTGCGCCGCCCTCCCCGGACTGCTGCTCTTGCCCTGGGTTGCGCCGTGGAATGCGCCGATCGCCTCTGTCCCTGAGCGAATCAGTGAAGATGATGTCCAGGCTTGACTTAAGGAGATTTCTGAGAAAGATATTACCCTTGTAGGGGCGAAGCATCCGGCAAACAATCCCTTGAATCTGACAGAAGGTCATTGCCCGGATGCTTCGCCCTTCCGGTGCCTGGCATAACCTTTTCTGGAAATCTCCTAAGATAAAAAGGTATGGGGCATCCGATCGTCCCTGAGTTTAATTCCCCAACCCAATTCTCGAACATGGCATTCTTTCGTCAATATATTTCCCCACTGCTGGCGGTGCTGATTTTTGCAGTCGCGCTGATTGCGGTCAGTGCCCGCATTTTTCTCCCCACTGACATGGCTGCTCCCGCCCCGATCGAGCCTGCTCCGATCGAAAAAGCAGGTAACGTCGCACCCCCTGCTCCTGCGCCACTAGCCAGCTTGTTACCCAATCTTCTTTCCAGAAAATTGCCTTAAATGAAAATTTTGAGGTTCTTTAGATGTGGTGACTTCTGAGCCTAAGCTCCCCCAGGAACTCCCACTGGGTTACTCACTCAGGCTCGGCTCTGGGCTGGATCAGGCCCTGTTACTGAAGTTTCTGTCGCGTACCTATCGAGAAGTTGACCCGGCTGGTAGCTCTGCCCATCTCGCGCAAACAGTGGCAGAGCATTTTTCAGGGGAAACGCCCTTGTGGTGGGTGGAATGCGCTCAGGATGGACGATCGCTACCCGTGGCTTGCCTCTGGATGGGAACAGCGATCGACCAACGTCAGGGCGATCGGCACACCTATATTTTTTTGCTCTATGTGATTCCCGAACACCGTCGGCAAGGCATCGGCACTGTCCTGATGCAGCAAGCGGAAACGTGGGCCAAGGCGCGGGGCGATCGGCAAATTAGCCTGCAAGTTTTCCAGGCAAATCAACCCGCTGTTGACCTCTATCAAAAATTAGGGTTTGCCACCCAATCCCTTCTGATGGTCAAACCTTTGAGGATTATAGACTAAGGATCAGGAATTAAATAAGTTGCAGAAGTTCGAGATTTACTAAGGGCGAAGCATTCGGGCGAATACTTTAGAACTCAATCAGACCCGTTTACCGTAGCTTGCTTCCCGAAGGGTATGCTTCGCCCCTACATTTGAACTATTGCATGTTATTAAATTCACGATCCTAAGGAGATTTCTGAGAAAGATGTTACCCCTGTAGGGGCGAAGCATCCGGCAGACAAGCTCTTGAATCGACCAGCAAGTCATTGCCCGGATGCTTCGCCCTTCCGGTGCCAGGTATAACCTTTTCAGAAATCTCCTTAAAATCGATCGCTGGATGTTTCAGCCCGATCGGAAGGCGTAGGGCGACCCATCCTAGCCGCTAGTTTCGTGTGTTTGAATGTGATTCGTCCCGGCACAGGCTTTTGCACAGGTTGAAATCCTTGCAGCACTTCTGATAGCTGCAATCCTTCCAGTCGCACTGATTTTGATTCGCGCACCTTGTGCCAGACCGATCGCGACATCATCAGCGTGTGGGCAAATCGGCTAGCTCCGATGTGTTCTAGATATTCTTCTCGCTCTGGCTGATAGTCGGCAGAGGCAACATGCAGGCTCTGGGGAGGGAGCGGTTGCACCACTTGAGCCATCTTGCTCGCCAACTCTGGATACAGCCAGGTGTAGGCGGGATGCACGGTGATTTGAGCCGTGTGGGGTTGGGTGCCATCCTGACAGGCTTGTACTTGAAAGTAGCCGATCGCCGCCTTGCGTTGCGGCTCAAATACATAGCCATTAGAGGTTTCAATCTGGTTAAGGCGTTCTCCCATCCCTTTCACCATCGCCCCAGGCAGACTGGTTTTGAAGTCGTGGACGTGGCGATCGAAAACCTGACGCATCAAGGGCGGCATGGAAACAGTGTCGAGTTGATAGAGCAAGGGGGCATCGGCGTTGCTGATGGGAAGTAGATTGGGTAAGTCAACCTCGCGCTCTGCCAGGGCTTGCAGCAGTTCTGGGGCGATCGTCCAATAGGCCATTTGCGCCAAAGGCTGAAACCCGTTCTGGCGGTATAACGCCAAGGTCGTTTTGTCATTGACATTGACCTCTAGCACCCAGGTGCGGGCCTGCCAAATCGCCTCAAAACAATAGCGCAGCAATTGCGACCCCACTCCCTGGCTTTGGACTTCAGCATCCACCGCCACGCGATCGACTCGCCAGGTGCTGCGGGTGCGATTGAAGGGAGACACTTGAATTGCGCCACAAATGCGGTGATTTTGCTCAGCTACATAGGTGCAAAAGGCATCTTGCAAAGGATTGGGGAAGAAGCTGAGAAATTTGAGGGGGGCATACCAGCGACGAATTTGCTGCAACTGCTTGCCGACTTCTGCCACAGTGTCGGGATCGGCAAGAGCAGCTGCTTCTAGAAATAGGCGCTCAACTGCCTCTAAATCGTGGTATTGCACCAAGCGAATTGTCGTGTTGGACTGGGGGGAGAGAGCAATTGACATATTAACTTGAAATGTTAAAAACCTGACCTATTAAATGGGTTCCGTGGGTCGAATCAGCACCAGCGGGGTCTGCTCATCAGCGTTGCCAGCGGGGTTACTGATTAAAGCCTGAACAAGAAGATTGGGTTCAATACCAGACGACACTGCTAGTATCTTAACTGCTTTCAAATCGTTGACATCCACGATCGCCGCAGTGATTCCCGTCTCCTGCTTGATCTGGTCTACGATCCCTTGGGGATTTTCGGGGCCCAAAACAATGAACTGATCATAGGGCGGCAGGGTGCCGGTGATGTCATCAATCAATCGCGCCTGTTCTCCTGCCAATTGATAGAAAACCCCTGGTTTGCCCAACACTTTGGCAATAGCACCAATCAGAAAAGCCCCCAGCACTCTGGTTGGGCCGACGATATCTACGAGCGCCTGGAGTCCACAGGCGGTTGCCAAGCTAGAGGTGGGCATGAAAAAGTAACACAGACGCTTAGCTAACCAGCCCGGCTTGACCTGGGTGGGATGGCGATACCGACCTTGCATAATTGCGATCGGTGTTTCCCCGATCGCAATCACGTCCCCTGGTTGGGCGTGGGGTGCCACATAGCGCTGCACAATCTCCACAGGGTTGTCTAAGTGCGTCAGGAGGTGGGTGGGAATGGGGGAAACATCGGCATGGGGAGTGGGTCGCCACCGTTGCGGTTGCTCTGGGGAGGGAAATTTCAGTGGCACCACCACATGGCGCACTTGGGGAATCCGTCCTGCGGGGCCATAGGTGATGTAATGTACCCGAATCCAGGCAGCTTGCAGGGAACTCAAGTCACTGCCCCGAATTTCAGTCAGCACTTGAAAGCGAGTTGTCTTACCAACTTTGACGATGTAGCCAAACCAGTAGTCATCCGATCGGGCCGAAGCATCGGGGTGTTGCGGCACCACTCGGACGTGCCAGGTTACTCCCTCCAGGCTGCCTTTTGACAGCAGTGTCACCTCGGCCCGCACTTCCGGCACCATAATTTCCAGCGATCGAGTCTGATTCTGAAACTCCATCTCGCCCACTAATCGATAGCGATCGGGTTCGTAAACCTCTAATTGCCAGTCTCCTGCTGTCAGTTCTAGGTCGTTGCCAGGGCGATGGCGGTATTGCCATTCCAGCGCCCCTAGCCCCAGCGCACCTAGCCCAGCCACTGCCCCTAGTCCAATTCCCACACCTTGTACAATCACTGGAATCCCCACCACTATTTTTAGTCAAGTTTAGCCTGTGGGCAGTACGCCTCAAAGGACATCACAAAAACAATAGTTCGGACATTTTTGCGATCGCTAGCCCTCATCCCCCACCCCCTTCTCCCAGAACGGGAGAAGGGGAGCCGGATTGAAGTCCCTCTCCCCTCTTGGGAGAGGGATTTAGGGTGAGGGTCTATATTGGCTGTACAACAGGGTTTCCAGCACCTCCACCAAAACTGTCCGAAGTATTGAAAAAGGGAAAACTAAATAATGTACCGATCGGTAGCCGATCGTAGGCTGGGTTAGCGGTAGCGTCACCCAGCGCATTCATCAACCTGATGCGTTACGGTATTCGCCTGATGCATCCTACAGTTATTACGTTTCACAAATGCCTGCCTACTTCAATTGCTCTATCCCTTTGGAGCGAGTGATGGGGCGTTGTTTTCTAATTTGTTTTTGCTTCGTCACGATCTGCTGAGATAGGAGCGCATAGTTTTTTTGATAGTTGGTTAACCGTTGTTTCGCTTGCTTAGAAACGTAGGTGCCTTCGGGAATGGCGTTAACTAGTCCGATCGCGTCTTGAAACTTAGGGGAGGCTTGCTGTTTAGCAGCGAGAGATTGGGGAGCAGTTTTAATCAATTGCACAGCTTCGTTAGCCTGGGCCTCAGCCGTACTCAAACTGGCTAAAGCTTGTTCTTCGACTCTCACCCGGTCTTGGACATCTTGGAGTTGGGGACGAATTTTAGCGAGTTCTTCCTTCACTTGACCGTCGTCAGAACTGGGAACATCGGGGAGGGCTTCTAGCAAGCTGACGGACTGCTGGAGTTGAGCTTGGGAGGTTTTTAGCGTGGGTAGATCTGGGGCATTTCTAGCGGTGGTCGCATTGGCTGCAAGGATTTGGGCTTGGTCGATCGCCTGCTTTTGCTTCGTTACGATCGAATTCCGTTCTCCCAGGACGTAATGCAAGCCGAAAATTCCCGCAATTAACCCTGCGAGAGCCAATACTGAAATATTTCTCGCCAATCCCAAATTATCGGTGTCGGGGTCTTTGGAAACTACCGCTGCGGATTGCAGGGGGATGGGTTCCTCGAAGGGAATGTTTTCTACGGAGACAACTGTTGGCGGAGTTGTTTCCAAAAAATCGGGAGAATCAAAATCGCTCCCCATCATTGCTCCTGTGGCGGTGGCTCCCGTGGTACTCGCTCCCATGGCAGTGGCTCCCATAGCAGGAGTTCCCATGGTGTTCGCTCCCATGGCAGCGGCTCCTGTAGCAGTGGCTCCCATAACGGCGGCTCCTACAGCGGCGGCTCCTACAGCGGCGGGAACAACCCCATTTTCCACAACTGGAGGGGAGGCGATCGGGGGTGGCGTTAACTCAATGCTCTGCCGCCAAACAGGGCGAGGCTTTCCTGTTTGCCGTCCATACAAAATAACCGATCGCGCCGATTCAATGCCTAAGTTTTGCACAGCCCGATGCAACGCAGGCACCAAGGTTTGTTGATTGGGGACATCAGCGGAATCTAGCAACAGGTGCAGAGCTTCACCGTTGAATGCAGCCTTTGCAGTGATCCCCCTTGGTTGAAGAACGCGATTTAGCAGCGAACTAATTGCTTCTGTATCGCCATGTTTTGCCAGTTCTAAAAGGTTCTGCTGTGTCATATCAAGGGGGCCCTAAAAGGAGGAAGTTTGGGGGGATTACTGCCTGGTATAGTTCCCTTGAAGCCTATCCGAAAAGTTGTAAAACTGCACTAAATTGAGTTGATTCTCTAACATTTTTTATGATGTTGAACCGCAGTGATGTAAAAGCAGGGAGTGTAAGTTCATGGTGTGTTTCTCCTATCACAACTCAAGATTTCTACAGCACAAAAATTTATTGCGGAAATCGATCGCGCCACCAGTGTTGCCAATCAAACCAAGCGGTCTCCAAAACAGGGTAAGTCGCTTCAGGGGCAGATGAATCGGTGGCGATCGACAATTGGGTGAGCAGGCAACGCCAATCTCGCAAATCGGCTCGTCCCAGCAGCCACGGGAGCAGGCGATCAACCTTCAGGTCATAGGTTTTGCGGTTTTGGGCAAATTGCTCACGGGTGACAGTGCTGCCGCCACGGGGGTTGATGCAAGCGCTGAGATAGGCATATTTGCGATCGGTGGAGAGGCTGTAGAATCCACCACCGGGCTGTTGGAGCAGGCGGGGCGGGGCAGTTGCAACAGCCAAGGGAGGTGACATGAAATCGGGCAGGAGCGCCGCAACATTGCCATCGGTGTTGGCGAGGTAATGCATGTCAATGTTCAGTAGCTGATCGCGCGATCGATAGGTATAGCGCTTGCCCGTCACATATTGCAGATAATCTACAGGTTTTCTGTCCAATGGAGTTTCTGCAATCAATTCCCAATGGGGTAGGGCTGGACTGGAGGGCAGCGTTGGAACGTTCCCACTTAAAAAAGGTTGCAACAACGAGTGCCCTAGGGTGACGACGATCGCGACCAAAATTCCAATTAGCAGGGGCAGACGCGATCGTTTCCAAATCATGGTGTTTAAGAGGGGATCTGCTGATGGGAGTTTTTTTGCAGCAGCCAATGACAGAGCCACCCGAAGAGCAAGATTGAGACTGTGGAAAAGAATTGTGCGCCCTGAGACCCATGCCAATAAAGAAATGCTGATTGGTGAGCGGAATTGAGCAAATACGCCATCAGCACGACACGAATTAGGTTGACCAAAAAGGCGATCGTCACCCCAGCAATGGGTAACCAGAAGCGCGATCGGCTCTTGGGCGCACACAACATACCAAATAGCACAGATAATCTCCCCAACAGCAGCATGGCCCCAAAACCAGAGCAACCCACCGCCACTTCGATCGTGGTGCCATTGGGTAACCCGATCGCCACTCCCTGCCGCCATACATCAAACCCCAAATACCACAGGGCAAATGTGGTCACTTTAGCTGTCAGAAGATTCAGGCTCACCCATTCATTCAACACTTCTGAAAGGGCCGTGGGCGGCACCAGCAGGGCAATCAAAACCACTCCCTCTCGCCAATATTGCCCCAATCCCCTCACGCCAGAGGCTATCAGCCCCAAACCCAAGGCAGAAATCAGGGGTGAAATTTCGCTGAGAATGTCGCCCTGCCCCTGAGTGAAGGTGCCCCGAAGAAGCATCCACCCAATCAGCAGCAGACCCACCAAACTGGAGCCAGGATCGCTTTCCAGGTTGAGGGTGTTCCTCTGTCGCCACAGGAGAATTACGATCGCCCCGGCAAAAAAGAGGGAGGTCACTAGCTGATCTAAGCTGGCATGTAGCTGCCATGCCCAATGCAAATGCAGGGTTAGTAGGAAGGTGGCGATCGTGGCTAGCCAAAATCCAGGAGTTTTGAGAGAGTTGCTAGTTTTGTGCAGCAGCAGAGAATCACGAGGGTGCATACATTGAATTTGAACAGTCTATTCAGATTTATGGGCAAGATGTAAGGAGTGTACAGGTCATAATAATCACCTTTTATCTCGATCGGTTTACTATGTAGAAAATTTCCCTATCTAAAGTTGCTAGCTATGGGTAGCTGTAACGACAATTTGTAACTACAATTAGTTATTGTAACTATCTTTCAAGTATGGAATACGAATGGGATGAAGCAAAACGTCTTGCTAATCTTCGTAAACACGGAATTGATTTTATCGATGTTCCAGCCGTGTTTGATAGCGATATTTTAACGATTGAGGACGATCGCTATAGTTATGGAGAGCAGCGTTTTGTTACATTCGGTTTGTTGCAAGAGCGAGTCATTGCTGTTGTCCATACAGAGCATGAGGATTATACCCGGATTATTTCTGCAAGAAAAGCGACGAAATATGAACAACGAATCTACTTCGAGCAACTCTCAAACTGACTGGCAACGGCTGGACGCAATGAGCGATGAAGCTATTGATCTATCAGACTGTCCAGAGATTACACCCGAAATGTTCGCTAAGGCAGTAGTGCGACGGGGTTTACCTGTAACAAAGGTTAAGGCGCAAGTTACACTTCGCATCGATAGCGATGTATTAGAGTGGTTTAAGTCTCATGGGCGGGGCTATCAAACCCAGATCAATCAGTTGTTACGAGCGTACATGGAAGCACATCAGTAGCCCTGGAATTTTGGAAGTTACAATCGATTTAGACATCTACGATCGGTATTTCAAACCCCTTGAAAGACCGTATCAAGGCGGGGAACAGGTCGAATTGCCCATTTCCCATGATTTGTTCTCTCTCTTGAACCAATATCCTAGAGTCCTAAAACCGAGGTAATGGAATGAGTGATCAGTTCTGGAATCAGGTTAAGTCGAACTATCGGCTGGGTAAGCTAATCCATGGCAAAGTTGAGCATCATGCGCCATTTGGGATTTTCGTTAACCTGGGTGACGATATGGTGCGAGGCATTGTTCAGATCACTGATTTTGTGGACACTGGGGATATGACTTCAGAGATGTACCCAGCTATTGGATCACCAATTGGGGCAGTTGTAGTAGAGTATACCGAGGACGATCGCAATCAAGTTTGGTTGAGTGTCAAGCCCAGTGTGTTGCAAAAAGCTTTGGTTCATCTCAACGTACCAGCAGCAAGCGAACGATGAGGAAGTAGAGTAGGTAGGGACGATCGCTCCTTGTCCATTCGATGACTAGCTAAACTACTAGGCATTGGTCTCACGAAATCCAGTTACTCAGAAATTCTACTTGTCCCTGCATGGCTTCTGATGATTTAGTGTTGATCAACCTTAATACTCCACGCATCAAATCACCAATCCCATATCGCTGTTGCGGAGCCAAAATAATCCCTGCATGAGACAGGCTTTGAGCAAGCAGAGTCGTATGCAACCGATAAAAGTCTTTAGTGTTAAAGCTGAAGATAACCCGGTAATTTACCCTTGCCCAATCTAGCTGCTCTTCATCCGACTTGTGAAGCATTCCTACATCAACGACGGTCAGCACATCTACATTACGTGATCTCAAGGCTTGTACAAAATCCTCATCCATTGAATCTTCGTCGATATACAGAAGTATTTGGCTCATCTACAAACCTGTTAAGCCTGACTACTATGTAATTCTGCCAATTTCCAATATTCAGCCTCTGCTTCTGCCAAATCCGCTTCAATCTCATCCCGATTGAGATGGTAATAGGCTAAGGCAGCATAAACTTGAGCAATGTTCAGATGACTCATGCGGCGGGCGATTTCTTCGGCACCCGCGCCCTGCTTGTAAAGCACCACAACTCTACTCACAGAAGTTCTAGTGCCTGTAATCATTGGACGATCGTCGCTCCCGCCTGTGGAGCGAGTTACTAATGTACCGATGTCAGTAACAGCTAGCATATTTTCAAAACCCTGCACTAACATTCATAATTTAAGTTTATAATTTTTACCAGGAATAGATAGTTGCTCACGAAGTAGGGCAAGTAGGGACGATCGCCCTTATCTTATCTTCCAGCTAATTGTCTACAGTGGCTATAATCGTTAAGGGGCAAGTGAATTTTCCAGTGCCTTGCAGTTATGAGCCTCATTAATGAATCAGTATTTTGCTACGGTAGCGCGGGGGCTAGAAACACTTGTAGCCCAAGAGTTAGAGGAACTAGGCGCTCATGGTGTAGAACCTGGGTTTTGTGGGGCTGCGTTTGAGGGCGATCGGGCCCTACTTTATCGCGTCAACCTTTGGGCAAGATTGCCCTTCCGCATTTTAGTCAAGTTGCACGAGTTTCCATGTCAGGATGCAACCGATCTCTATCACGGGATTCAAACCATTGATTGGTCAATATACCTAACTCCAGACTTGACGCTGGCAGTCAATGCGACGGGCAGAAGTGACCAACTCAACCACACCCACTTCACAGCGCTCCAAGTCAAGAAGGCGATCGTCGATCAGCAGCAAGCAACCGTGGGCGATCGTTCCGATGTGGAGTTGCAATCGCCAGATGTCCAAATCAGTGTGCATATCGATCGCGATGTATGCACCGTCAGTTTGGACAGTTCCGGTAAAAGTCTGCACCGCCGGGGATATCGCCCTGCCGTGGGTGCCGCACCGCTCAAGGAATCCCTAGCAGCGGCTCTGATCCAGCTATCGGGCTGGCAGCCAGAGCAAATGTTTTACGATCCGCTCTGTGGCTCTGGCACGCTACCGTTGGAAGCCAGCTTAAAGGCACTCAACATTGCCCCAGGATTGTTTCGTGAGCAGTTTGGGTTTGAGACGTGGATTGACTGCGACTTGCCCCTTTGGGAACACCTGCTGCAAGAGGCGGAAGCCAGTCGGCGAGAAGTTCTGCCTGCGCCGATTTGGGGCAGCGATCGGGATGCAGCGGTCATTGAGCAAGCGATCGATAATGCCAGCAACTGTGGCGTACTGAACCACGTTTATTTTGCTCAGATTGACCTAGAAGATGTTGCAGCCCCCGCAGACAGCGGCGTTTTATTCTGCAATCCGCCCTATGGCGAACGGTTGGGGCGCGATAGCGACTTGGGAGCTTTCTACAAACGGTTAGGTGATGTGTTGAAGCAACGTTTCAAAGGTTGGACGGCGTTTGTGCTAAGTGGAAATAAGGAACTCTCGCAGTCGATCGGGCTGAAATCGTCCCAACGGTTTGCAGTTTACAATGGAACATTGCCCTGTCAATTGATGAAGTATGAACTGTATTGAGAGGAAGGGTGGATGGGTGGATGGGTGGATGGGTGGATGGGTGGATGGGTGGATGGGGAAAGGGTGGATGGGGAAAGGGTGGATGGGTGGATGGGTGGATGGGGAAAGGGTGAAGGGTTTTATATATGTTGCGATTAACTGAAATTAAGCTGCCGCTTGACCATCCTGAAGGGGCGATCGAAGCCGCTATTCTCAATAAGCTGCAAATTGCGCCGGAAGAACTGCTCAGTTACACCATCTTCAAGCGCAGCAACGATGCGCGTAAAAAGGAAGAGATTATTCTGGTCTATATTCTGGATGTGGAAACGACTCAGGAACAGCACCTGTTGCAACGCCTGAAAAAAGACCCCCATGTCATGCCCACGCCAGATATGAGCTATCGCTTTGTTACGCAAGCTCCTGCTGGCAACTTGTCTATGCGTCCCGTAATTATTGGAACGGGGCCCTGTGGAATGTTTGCTGGTTTGATACTGGCGCAAATGGGATTTCGTCCCCTGTTGTTGGAGCGCGGCAAGGCAGTGCGCGATCGAACGGTTGACACCTTTGCTTTTTGGAAAAAGAGAGATGGATTAAACCCAGAATCCAACGCACAATTTGGTGAAGGTGGCGCAGGTACGTTTTCTGATGGCAAGCTCTATAGCCAGGTGAAAGATTCCAATCATCATGGGCGCAAGGTACTCACTGAATTTGTGAATGCGGGCGCTTCCCCAGAGATTCTCTATGTCAATAAACCCCACATTGGCACGTTTAAACTGGTTGGTATTGTCCAAAGTATGCGGGCCAAGATTGAAGCCTTGGGCGGTGAAATTCGCTTCCAAAGCCGAGTTGAGGACATCCACATTGAACAAGGGCAGGTGCAGGGAGTGACTCTCGCCAATGGGGACTATATCGCCAGTAATCATGTTGTGCTGGCAGTGGGTCATAGCGCCCGTGATACCTTCCAAATGTTGTTCGATCGCGGTGTTTACATCGAACCCAAGCCCTTTTCCATTGGATTTCGGGTGGAACATCCTCAAACCCTCATCGATCGCTGTCGGTTTGGCGATCGGGCGGGTCATCGACTCTTGGGTGCGGCCGATTATAAACTGGTGCATCATTGCCAAAATGGCCGCTCCGTCTATAGTTTTTGCATGTGTCCCGGTGGATTAGTAGTGGCGGCAGCGTCAGAACCGGGGCGATTGGTCACCAACGGCATGAGCCAATACTCCCGCAATGAGCGCAATGCTAACAGCGCGATCGTAGTGGGTATCACGCCCGACGACTATCCAGGACATCCTCTGGCAGGCATTGCCTTGCAGCGCCGCTTAGAAGAACGAGCCTTTGAACTGGGCGGCGGCACCTATGATGCCCCAGGGCAACTGGTGGGGGATTTTCTAGCCGATCGCCCCTCTCAGGCATTTGGCACCGTGCAACCGTCCTATACACCAGGGGTTCACTTGGGCGATTTGAGTTCGAGCTTGCCCGACTACGCGATCGAAGCGATTCGTGAAGCGCTGCCAGCGTTCGACAAGCAGATCAGCGGGTTTGCGATGCATGATGCGGTGCTGACTGGGGTGGAAACACGCACCTCATCACCGATTCGGATCAAACGCAACGCAGATTATCAAAGCCTGAACACCAAGGGGCTATATCCTGCTGGCGAAGGTGCTGGCTACGCAGGGGGTATCCTGTCAGCCGGTATCGATGGCATCAAGGTAGCAGAGGCAGTGGCGCTGAACATGGTGGAATCGTTGGACTCCGTAGCCCATAAATCACGATCGTAGGGCTAAATCATCACAGGGCGCTCTAAGAAAATGTTTGTAAACACAAATTGCGCTCCGATCCGTCCCCAAAATCCCCCAGAATTGGGGGATTTTGAACAAAAACGGCTCGAAAGTCCCCCAGAATTGGGGGGTTGGGGGGCGAGTGCAAAACTACACGCTAATTGACAAACACTTTCTAATATCGCTCCCACCGAGTCCATTTAAGAGGTTGTTTGAAAAGGGATGAATTGGTGCCCGAACCGCCCCCTGCCCCCAATTCTGGGGGTTCTGAGGTCAAAGTCCCCCAGAATTGGGTTCTTAAGGAGATTTTTAGAAAAGTTTATACCAGGCACCGGAAGGGCGTTCGCGTAGCGTGTGCTTTGCACTTAGCATCCGGGCAATGACCTTCTGGTCGATTCAAGGCTCTGTTTGCCGGATGCTTCGCCCTTACAGGGATAACATCTTTCTCGGAAATCTCCTTAAAGCCTTTCAGGTATAGATGAAAAGGGAGCGAGTGCGAGGTATATAGTACGTTTAAAATGCCTTTCAAGGAGATTGCTAGAGAAGTTTATATCCGAAACCGGAAGGGTCGCACCCCTACAACGGCAGTATTTTTCTAGGAAATCTCTTAAGGATCGTGGATTAAATAACCTGCAATAGTTCAAATGTAGGGGCGAAGCATACCCTTCGGGAAGCAAGCTACGGTAAAAGAATCTGATTGAGTGCTAAAGCTTTCGCCCGAATGCTTCGCCCTTAGTAAATCTCGAACTTCTGCAACTTATTTAATTCCTGATCCTAATTATTAACTGCCACCTTCACCCCAGCGGCACGAGTCTTGGGTAAAAAATCGACCAACCAATTCTTCAGATGATACATCGCGCGGCAATCATCCTCGTTGTAGCGAACCACCGCCTCCAAACTGTCCCGATCGCCCGTGTGGAGCCATTGAGTATACCAGCAAATCGACTGGGCCCCATTTGCCCCCGCATCGCGCCAGTCAAACCCCAGATGGCGGGCGATCGACTTCAGGGCATAGCTTTCCACGGGCAGAGTAACCGATCGCGTCACATAATCATGCAAATCCACAAAGCGGTCTAACATCGGCTCCACACGCCGGAGGGGAGTGCGGTAGAGTTTGGCGAGGCGGGTCACCGTTTGCGCTTCATAGGGACAGAAATGGAAAACGGGTGCGTCGGGATAGCGATCGAGTAGGTCTAAAAATTGGTGCCAAACCAGCGGCTCATCCTGGGGATTTTCCGCTAGAAGGGGATAAAATGCTTCAGTTTGTGCTTGGCGATCGATCACCAAAACGCCATGGAGATAAACCAGGTCGAGTTCCGGCTCTGCCTCAATGTCGAAATAGAGTTCGATCGCGGTCGTCGGCAAGGCAGGCAAGCAGTGATTGGGAATGGCGATCGCCTGGTTTTGCAGGGTAGATTGGGCTTGACGCACCAACTTCTGGGACACCTCCTCCCCAAATCCAGGCAGGGACTCCAAGTCCTGGGGAGCCGTTGCAGCCAGAGCCTCGATCGTCACCACATTCAAGTCTTGCAAGCTGCTATAGCGGCGATCGGTGACTCCAGGAAGCAAAGACATGTGGCGCTGGGCTTGGGCAGCCGTATAGCACGAAGTCAGCCAGGGACAAAGGTTACAGCGACTTCGAGCAATGAAAACCTCTGGGGTAACGGGCGATCGGAGCGTTGCGATACAGTCCTCCAACACCATTTGCATCTGGGGCATCACCTTCCACAGATCCACAGCATACGCGCCCCTTTCTCGCAAGATCAACCAGGCAGTTTCGGCCCAAGCTCCTTGAACCGTCGCCAACACCTGCACATCAAACGCGGCGGCAATCTGATATTCCAGCTTCGGGCGCTTCCCTAATTTGATGCTGGTGGGGGCATACAGCCAGTCCCCGATCGCCGACGTTCCCGGTTGCCTAATCAACAAATCAGGGCGACTGAGGAACTGAAACCCCGACGTTCCTTCTGTCAACAGCACCCCGCGATGAATTTGCTCCACGCCTTGCCGCATCAGTGCCAAAGTCGCAGCAGCCCCCGCCGCCCAATCCTCCCTGGGATACTGCGGCTCTTGCCACACATGCTTCGCCAGCACCGTTTGCCGATGCACCAGACCGTCTTGAGTCAGCTTAAGTAAGTAGTCCGCAGGGGCATCCCTCTGACTAAAATCACCGTAGACATCGAGGAACGCCCGACGACTACACCGTTGAAAGTGGAGCAACAGTTCAGCAGTTAGCAGCATGGCTTCACGCTAGCAGGAAATCGGCAAAACGGGGCCTCATAACAGAAGTTTCTGTCCTGTTAGGGGGATGGTTTTGAGTTTTGAGTTTTGAGTTGAGTCAAGGACATGACGGGGTGACGCAGCGATAAAAACTAGGTTGGTGACGCGATCGGCTCCCTAGCGTCACGACTCGATCATCCCCGGCAAAGCGAAGCACTTTTCTCCTCCCACAATCAACCCCTTTGGAGGGGGTCTGGGGGAAGCTCTCGTCCCCCAGAAGTGGGTTTGGGGGATCACCCCCAAGGGTCGGACGGCTCGGAACCCAAACTTACACCGTGTCCCCAATCCACTAACGAATCGATGCCTGTAGCTGACCCTGCAACGACTGGTCGGCTTGCATCAAAAGCCCCGGTGAACCTTGAATAGACTTGCCGTCTGAGGATGGGCGATCGGCAGCAGTCCACAGCACCCAGCGGCTCCCCGGCGGCAACGCACTGAGACTGGCAGCATTTTCCGTCAGCCAGACGAGGGGCAAATCAGGAGGGCTTTCGGATACCACATCTTCCCCAGCGTAGGTAGCAGCTAGGGCTTGCAGGACGGCGCGATTTCCCTGAAGCAGCCCGGTGCCTGCTGTCCAGAGTTTGACGTTGGAGTTTTGACGGGATAAGTAGAAGTACAATGAGGCGGCGGCAATGACCGCTTGTTCAAAGCTATCGGAGGGAATGGGCGCATTTCCCGCTGGGGAAGGCTGAACGATCGCCCCAGTCGATCGCCACACCTTAGCCGTATCGAGGCTGATCACAATTTCCTTTCCCCCCGTGAATACCTCCAGTTCCCGCACCCGAAACTCGCCATAGCGGGCACTAGTCCGCCAATGAATCAGTCGAATTGGGTCGCCCCAGCGGTAGGGACGCAGGGAACGGGTTACACCTTCCGTGGCAGTTTGGTGGCGCTGATCGCTGTGATACTGGGGATCATCTTCCTGACCGATCGCATCCACCAAGGGGCAGTGAGTCAGCGGCAAAACTGTAGGATAGACGATCGCCGTAGCCTTGGCTAAGCGCGATCTAGTACACCAAAACAACCCCAAAGGCACTCCAGTTCGCAATTGCACCTCTTGCCAGTGGTATACACCCCGGCGATCGGTGGGCTGGTTGTAGCTCCAGCGATAGCTATCTTTCGCCTCAATGACTTCGATCGAGGTTTGAGAGGGCTTACCCAAGCGCAACGGCAGCAGATCGGCAACCTGGAGCAACGTTTTCTCGTCGTTGGTTGGGTTCTCCACCACCACCTCGATCAGCAAATCATTGCCAACACTGACGGGGGCGATCGGTAACCGAGTGACTCGCAGCGGGCGCAGGGTTTGAGCCGGGAGCAGGGCAGCGATCGTCAACAACGCAAACACCACACCGCTGATGACATACAGCCAGCCAGAAAGGGTGTTCGCTGCGGCTAAAAAAAACAAGGCAGTGATTGCTCCCAATAGCCAACCACTATAGGCAGGCACAACCCAATGAGTTTCTAGCCAATAAATAATAGCGTTCCGGTTACTCATTCTGACGATCGCCTACGCTAAATCAATGGGGGATGAATGCCTCTATTCTGCCTCACGTCGGGGAATGACAGGAAAAATTATCCCCATCAATGCAACTCGTCTGTAAAAGCTTGTGAAGATACAGTGATCGGGATCAAAAGTCAACCTACTAATGGCAAGTTAATGGCAAAAGCAGTTACATTTGAATCATCAACGGGTAAAATCATCAATCAGTAATCGATCGCGCCCACGCTCACAGAGACTCATCTGGATTGGCCATGTTTAAACGAATGCAAGTTTGGTTCCCGATCGTGCTGCTGCTAGGGCTACTCTTCATCGCCTTAGGAGATCTCTTGCCCCCGCCGCTCAGCACCGCTAGCCGCACCACCCGCAACAATATGGATCAGTTTATTGCGGGTCTCTTTCCCAGTTGGCGACCCAAAACCCAACCCTACGATCGCACCGAACGCGCTTTGGAGAATGAACAGGGCGGTCAAAAGCCTTAAAACTTGGTGAATTGTAAGCCTGCTGAGTACGATGCTGAACGTGTTTCAGGTAGCGGGTAAGACTTGTGGGCCTCAGCATAAATTTTCATCAAACTTTCATTTGTCCTTGAGATTGTGGAAAAGACTTCAGCAAGGAGACTTACCATGACCTCAAATCACCATCCAATTTCTTCCCGCAAGCTGGTGCGTTATGCTTCTGGCACAATTTTGAGTGTGCTGTTGTTAGCGACTCCAACGATCGTTCAGGCTCACGTTGGGCATAATCAGGAATTTCAAGGCGATGCCAGCCAGGTGATGAAGCCGATCGCGGTTGATGCAAAAACGGCCGAAACGATGGGAATTAAGGTAGAAACGATCGCTGACTCTGCCACCCTCAATATCCCTACCAGCAGTGCGATCGATGCCAACGGACAGCAGCTTGTTTATCTACAACAAGGCAATACATTTCAGCCTGTCGTCGTGAAATTGAGTAGCACCACCGGAGACATATCAGCCGTTCAGGAAGGCAATTTGAAGCCAGGCGATCGCATTGTCATTCAGGGGGCGACTCTCCTCTATTCTCAATCTCTGCGGACGGCTCCAGTAACGGCTCCAGTAGAGAGCAATCCTGTTGAACAGCCTCCATCTCAACCTCTATCTAAAAGAAACCCGATGGTATGGATTGGCGGCATTGGAGTTATTGCAATCTGTGGAACAGCCGCTATCTTTGCCAAGAAGCCATCGCGTCCCTATCGAAACTAATCTGTCGTCAGGCTGCTGTCGTCCAACTCATTTGCCCAGTTCATCACCCTCATCTCTTTTGTGATTCAACCATGTTAGATTCCATTGTTAAGTGGACGATCGTCCAGCGATGGCTTGTGGTGCTAGGAACCTTGCTGCTCACCCTTTGGAGCGTCCACACCATTCGCCAAATGCCGCTTGATGTCCTGCCCAATTTTTCGCCTCCCCAAGTCGAAGTCCAAACCGAAGCACCGGGTTTAGCGCCCGAAGCAGTTGAGTCATTAGTCAGCCTTCCTCTAGAAAGCGCCATCAATGGCACACCAGGCGTTGATATTGTGCGGTCTGCTTCGGCAGTCGGCATTTCAGTCCTGCGGATTAACTTTAAGTGGGGGACTGACCCCCAGCAGGCACGTCAACTGGTCGCAGAACGATTGCAACAGGCGCAAGACAGGCTGCCAGAAGGTGTTGGCGTTCCTCACATTTCGCCGCTCTCGCCCCCGATCGGAACGGTGTTGCAATACGCCTTTACGTCAAATACGGCTTCGATGATGGACGTGCGAACGATTGTCGATCGTGATGTAACCAATCGCTTGTTAGCGGTTCCTGGTGTGTCTCAGGTGATTGTTTATGGCGGCGAGCTAAAACAGTTTCAAGTCATCGCCGATCCGGTCAAACTTAAGGCACTGAATGTATCCCTGCAAGAAGTTGTCACAGCCGCCGGAGAAGCCCACGCTAAAAGCGCAGGCGGCTTGTTAACAACGGCAGATCAAGAGCTAGTGATTCGTAGCACTGGACAAGTGGAATCGATCGCAGATTTAGAAAAATCGGTGGTCAAAGTGCAGGATGGGAAGCCAATTCTTTTGGCGGATGTGGCAGAGATCAAACTGGGGGCAGCCCTTCAGCGCGGTGATGCCAGTTGGAATGGGAAGCGGGCAGTGGTTGTGATGATCAACAAGCAACCTCTAGTGGATACGCTCACCGTAACCCGCGCCATCTTTAAAGCGATGGATGGCATTAGAGCAGGCTTGCCAAAAGCAGTCGAAGCAAATGTCAGTTTTCGGCAGACTGACTACATTACAGCATCCGTGGATAATGTTCGATCGGCGCTGATTGAAGGTAGCATCATTGTCGCCCTAATTCTTATCCCGTTTCTGATGAACTGGCGCACCCTCACCGTTTGTCTCCTAGACTTTTTCTTGACGCTGCTGTTTGCCCTGCTCATTTGCAACTGGCTAGGACTCGGACTCAACACGATGACATTGGGTGGGCTTGCTGTTGCGATCGGAACGGCGGTGGATGATGCGATCGTCTATGGCGAAAACACTTACCGACGACTGCGAGAAAACAGGTTTTCTGCTAATCCGCGTCCGGTGATGGAGATTATTTTTGAAGGCACTCAAGAAGTCAGAACCTCTCTGCTAGGAGCGACCGTGATCGGGATTATTGTTTTCTCGCCCGTGTTTACGTTGTCTGGGGTTGAGGGGCGCATCTTCACACCGATGGGCATTGCCTATTTAGTGGTGGTTGTGGTGTCAAGTTTGGAGTCGCTGCTCGTGTCTCCAGCCCTGTGCGCGCTTTTGCTGCCTCACAATCGGATGCAGGAACGGGAACCAGTGGTGACGCGCTTTTCCAAGGCAACCTATCAGCCTCTGCTGCAATTTGCGATGCGTCGCTCTAATCTGGTCTTAGGATTTGCGTTGGCGATGACTGCCGCATCTTTTGCGATCGTGCCCACCTTTGGACGAGAATTTTTGCCGCCGTTTCAAGAACGATCGCTGATGAATGCGGTCGCGCTTTATCCCGGCTCGTCTCTGGAGGCTACAAATCGAATTGGGATGGCGATTCAGACTGCGCTCAAAGATGATCCGCACTTTGAGTCGGTGCAACTCAGAGCCGGGCGCGCTCCGGGCGATCCCGATGCCGCATCGGTGAATCTGGCCCACCTTGATGTGGAATTAAGTGAAGCTGCTATGCGCGATCGTCCGGCTGCGTTAAAAAAAATGCGGGATGAGTTTGCCAAATTGCCAGGGGTTGCTACCAATGTGGGCGGGTTTATTAGCCATCGCATGGATGAAGTGTTGTCTGGCGTTCGGAGTGCGATCGCCGTCAAAATTTTTGGCACTGATTTAGTCGAACTGCGAAAAATTGGTATTGAAGTCGAAAAAGCAATGCAGCCCGTGAAGGGATTAGTCGATCTTCAGCTTGAGCCACAAGTGCCGATTAGACAGGTGCAAATTCAGTTCGATCGCGATGCAGCGGCTCGGTATGGATTGACGATCGCTCAACTCTCCAACCTCACCGAAACGGCGCTCAATGGACGAATTGTGTCTCAGATTCCCGACCAACAGCAACTCGTAGATCTATTGGTTTGGGTTAAGGAGGACGCACGTAAGAATCTAGATGCGATTCGTAACTTGCAAGTAGATACCCCAACCGGACAAAAAATCTCGCTTGCCCAAGTAGCAACCATTGGCTATGGAACTGGGCCCAACACGATTAATCGAGAGAATGTGTCTCGCCTCATTGTGGTGTCTGCCAACGCCGCCGGACGTGATTTAGGCTCAGTGGTCGAAGAGGTTCAAGCCAAAGTCGGACAGATCAAACTCCCCCAGGGATACTACATCCAATACGACGGTCAGTTTGAAGCCGAACAACGTGCCGCGCAAAACTTGTTGGTCTTTGGTATATTGGCTGCGATCGCAATCGCACTCCTGATGTATGTCTCGGTGAAATCTGTTCCCGCCACGTTGATGATTATGCTCAACTTACCGTTGGCATTAGTCGGGGGCATCATTGCAGTTGCTGTCACTGGGGGTATAATTTCAATTCCATCATTGATTGGATTTGTCACCCTCTTTGGGGTTGCCACTCGTAATGGTCTGCTACTAGTTGACAGCTACAACACTAAGCTGGCTCAGGGAATGCCCATGTCTAAAGTCATTGTAGAAGGCTCAACTGAACGCCTGATTGCCATTCTGATGACCGCCCTGACTTCAGCCTTGGGAGTGGTTCCTCTGGTACTGGGCGGAGGAGCAGCGGGTAAGGAATTATTGCAACCCTTAGCGATCGTAGTGTTAGGGGGATTATTCACCTCAACAGCACTGACTCTATTGGTTCTGCCTGCGCTCTATGCTCGATTTGGTAAAGTGCTGATGCCAAAATCCACGATCGTTCGCCATCCAGATAGAACGATCGCCCTTTCTTAGAATTAAGAGATAGCAATCGTGACTACTCAGCCCGCTAACTCAATGCCGAGCCTGCCCTCATCCCCCAGCCCCTTCTCCCAGAACAGGAGAAGGGGAGCCGGATTGAAGTCCCTCTCCTTAGGGAGAAGGATTTAGGCTTCGACGTGAGCGCTCAGCCGAACGGTGAGGGCAGGCTGAGTAGTTACTAGCAATCAGGCTATCTTCTGAAAAGAGCTTGACTGTCAGAGTGGAGAGCATTCTTGAAGGCTCTTCACTCCTATATTTGCTCTATTTGCGTCCACTGCACGATCGCCATCATGAGAATTTTGCTCGTCGAAGATGAACCCGATCTAGGAACGGTTCTCCAACGCACATTAACCCGCGAAAAGTATTTGGTGGATTGGGTGCAAGATGGCAACGAAGCTTGGCACTATTTAGAACACCAATGGACTCAATATACGCTGGCAATTTTTGATTGGCTACTCCCTGGAATGTCAGGGGTTGAGCTATGCCAGCGACTGCGACGACATAACAGTTCGCTACCCGTTCTCATGTTGACCGCAAAAGACCATGTTGAAGACCGAGTATTGGGGCTAGATGCCGGGGCAGATGACTATCTCATAAAACCCTTTGTCAAAGCAGAATTGTTCGCTCGACTCCGCGCCCTTCAGCGTCGATCGCCCCAACTGCAACCGTCCCAACTGCAAGTTGGCAAACTCACGCTCGACTATGCCACCTCTACGATCGCAACATCCACCCCTCAAAGGCAGCCGCAGACTATTTCTCTCACTGCTAGAGAATTTCGCTTAATGGAATATTTCATGACTCACCCCAACCAGGTTCTCACCCGCGATCAACTGCTGACGCAACTCTGGGACATTGATGCCGAACCTGTGAGCAATGTGGTCGCGGCTCGTATCCGGCTGTTGCGTCGTAAACTAGCAGACTATGGTTGTGCAGACTTGATTGAAACGGTGCATGGCTTTGGCTATCGTTTGAGCGGTTGATATGAATCAAAGCAAACTGTTTCGGCTCACTCGTTTGCGCTTTACGACTGGATATGCCCTAGTCATGGGTTTGGCGCTTTGTTTGGGCAGCCTAATAGTCTATGAGGGCATCATTGCAGTTCATCAAAAGATTGTGCAACAAAAGCTCACTTCCTTAGCTGGAGTCTTGCACGACAGCATTGAACCCGCTTTAGAACGACCTGGACAATTGCCCATAATCGCGCAACAACTCGCCCCCGGACTGTGTGGACAAGCCATTCCTTGCGTTCAGCCCAATAATCCCTCTGGAAGGCATATGGCTGCTGTCTTTCAAGCGAGTGATTATTATGTGCGTTTTCTGAGCCAATCTGGACAGTCCCTCGCTGAAGCAGGTCAACAGCCTGAAGCCATTCCATCCTCAAAAGACCCATTTTGGCAAACAGTGCGCGATCGACAGGGCGATCGTTACTATCAAATTTCCTGGCAACTGAGAACCAAAGACAATTTACCTTGGGGCTACCTTCAAGTCGGACAATCGCTCCAACAATGGGATGAATTTCTTGCCAGTATTCGACTGTTCTTGCTGTTCGGACTCCCGTTTGCGATGCTGCTAATAGGACTTGTTAGTTGGTGGTTGGCGGGACTCGCCATGCAGCCAATTTACCGCTCTTATCGACAGATGCAACAATTTACCTCAGACGCGGCTCATGAACTGCGAACGCCCCTGACCGTTGTTCAGAGTACGGTAGAAGATACTTGGTTGGCAGAAGATTTGCCTGCTGTCCACCGCAATTTAGACATCATAGAGCGGCAAACAATCCGGCTGTCTGAGTTGGTGAAAGACCTGTTGCTGATCTGTCGAGTCGAACAGCAACATCAACTGCTCAAACTTCAACCCTGCTGTTTGAATGATTTGGTCTGTGATTTAGTCGAAGAACTTGCTGGGTTAGCCCTTGCCGCAGAAGTCGCCTTGCTCACAGATCTACGGGTCAAAGAAGCCGTTTTGATGATGGGAGATGAGGCGCAGCTTTATCGTATGGTTTCTAACCTGCTCACCAATGCGATTCGCTACACGCCTCCCGGAGGAAAGGTTAAAGTCGTTCTCGATCGCACAGATCACGAAGCACTTATTCAGGTTCAAGATACCGGAATGGGAATTGCTGCAACCGATCAAACTCGAATTTTTGATCGGTTTTATCGAGTGCAACGCGATCGCTCTAGAACGACAGGTGGAGTTGGATTAGGACTGTCGATCGTGCAAGCGATCGTTCATGCCCATGCTGGCAAGATTCAGTTACAGAGCGCTGTTGGCAAAGGCAGTACGTTCACCGTTCGATTCCCTCTATTTCAGTGATGCTTCGGCATCACCTTTCCTGAGAATTGTCCTATTTATCTAAAAAGGCTTTCAATTGTCTTAACGCTGCTGGAGCAATGTTAAAGCCTGCCCAACCTAGAGCCAGCAGCAACGGTAACAGCAACACGCCAATTCGATAATCAATATCCATCTATGATTCTCCCTATACAAAGATTAAAATCCGTAAATCGTTCTCATAATTCTATTCTTATCCTAAATCAAGTCACTTTTTGACACAAAATTCTTGACCTTAGGATTGCAGATTCAATAAACAGATTTCCGAGAAAAATTTTGCCGCGGCACAGTCCTTCGCCTGATGTAGGCTTGGCACTTAGCATCCGACAGATAAATTTCTAAATTGACCAGAAGATTACTGCCTGAATGCTTCGCCACCGCCAATGGGAGACGTGACGACCAGGCTGGGGTCTAGGAGCGCTTTTCAACTGAGCTTGGCAGTGATGACGGGGTGTACTGCTCTGATTTTGCTGGATCTCAATCAGGTGTTTACGATCGCCCTCATTTTCATTGGAGGAACGGCGCTAGGTCTGGTGTTCATTAGCCAGATTCCCCTGATTTTAGAGCGAGTGCCCAGCGATCGGGCAGGTTTGGGCACAGAGCTATATTTTGGTGGACTAGGGGCAGCGACAGTCGTGCTGTCGCTTTTACTTCTGGGGCGAAATGGATTGATGCCATTGAGTGAGTTGTTGTGGATGCTAGCTGCATTTGTCGGGGTGATGGTTTGCCTTTGGGCCACCAGACGGTTTACTGAGTCCACGTCTTAGTGAACTTGTCCAGTACACAAGGTCAAAAAGTAAGTTTTTATAAGCAACGATCGCCGAGTAAATTACCGAAAAAAACCACAAAGACATGAAGTTCATAGTTCCTTCGTGCCTCTGTGGTTTTGTAATTTTCAAGCTAAATTCTACGCTACAGGCTCTTTAGCCAGGAATGCTTCCAGTTCCGTGAGGGCATCCGCGTCTACCTTGGTTTGCATGGGGCAGAACTTGGGGCCACACATGGAGCAGAATTCGGCAGTTTTATAGATGTCGGCAGGCAGGGTTTCGTCGTGGTACTCGCGGGCCCGATCGGGGTCGAGGGACAACTCGAACTGGCGATTCCAGTCAAAGTTGTAGCGGGCGCGGGAGAGTTCATCATCCCGATCCCTGGCTCCGGGACGGTGACGGGCAATATCCGCAGCATGAGCGGCAATTTTGTAGGCAATCAGCCCATTTCGCACATCCTCTGCATTAGGGAGTCCCAGGTGTTCCTTGGGAGTCACGTAGCAGAGCATGGCAGTGCCATACCAGCCAGCCAATGCGGCCCCGATCGCCGACGTGATGTGGTCGTAGCCTGGTGCAATGTCCGTCACCAATGGCCCTAGAACATAGAAAGGCGCTTCGGAACACTCTTCCATCTGCTTGCGGACATTGAACTCAATTTGATCCATCGGCACATGCCCTGGGCCTTCCACCATCACCTGAATATCGTGCTCCCAGGCGCGGCGGGTGAGTTGCCCCAAAGTCTTGAGTTCAGCTAACTGAGCGGCATCGGAGGCATCGTGGGTGCAACCGGGACGCAGGGAATCGCCCAGGCTGAAGGAGACATCGTAGCGCTTAAAGATTTCGATGATGTCTTGAAAGTGGGTGTAGAGTGGGTTTTGCTTGTGGTGATGCAACATCCACCGAGCCAGAATACCGCCGCCACGGGAGACGATGCCCGTGAGCCGATCGCGCACCAAGGGCAGGTGTTCAATCAAAATTCCGGCATGGATGGTTTGGTAGTCTACGCCTTGCTGGGCATGTTTTTCGATGATGTGCAGGAAGTCATCGGGAGTCAGGTTTTCGATCGTACCATGCACACTTTCCAGGGCTTGATACACCGGAACCGTCCCGATCGGTACGGGGGAGGCGTTGATAATGGCTGTCCGAATTTCGTCCAAGTTGCCGCCGCCCGTGGACAAATCCATCACCGTATCTGCGCCATACTTCACTGCCAGAGTCAGCTTATCGACTTCCTCTTGCAAGTTTGAAGTGTTGGGAGATGCGCCAATGTTGGCGTTGACCTTGCACTTAGATGCAATGCCGATCGCCATTGGCTCTAAGTTGGGGTGATTGATGTTGGCAGGGATAATCATCCGTCCCCTCGCCACTTCGTCTCGAATCAAGTCCACAGGCAGGTTTTCCCGCTGAGCCACATAATGCATTTCTTCAGTCATCACCCCTTTACGGGCATAGTGCATCTGAGACACGTTTTCCTGTCCCCGACGCTTGGCAATCCATTCCGTCCGCATATTAAGTTCCTCAAATAAACAGCTTCCCTCCGCCGGTATGACCCGGACTCAGGTTCTAAGGGTGTAATCTCAGCCTGACCTTATCAGGCACCCCTAGCTTGTGAGTCATCCTATCATTTTGGGAGTGAGTGGTGGGGATTGGAGTGATGGGG
>Ga0163144_10000473_pt1 | contig 93276 bp, 77 predicted proteins | sample OliLak19BULKMAT1_FD_123175 | JGI IMG/M metagenome (GOLD analysis project Ga0163144, IMG submission 123175) | Freshwater microbial mat bacterial communities from Lake Vanda, McMurdo Dry Valleys, Antarctica - Oligotrophic Lake LV.19.BULKMAT1 | ecosystem: Environmental > Aquatic > Freshwater >...
CGCCACGCTCCCTCTACCTGGTGGTCGAGGAGGACGGGCGGCTAATCGGCGGCGGTGGTGTCGCGCCACTTGAGGGCGGCGACGGCGAGACCTGCGAGCTGCGCAAGATGTACTTCCTGCCCGTCGCGCGGGGTCGCGGCCTCGGGGAGCGCGTCGCGAACGAGGTGCTCCACGCGGCGCGCGAGTTCGGGTTCCGAAGCTGTTACCTCGAGACGCTCACCGGCATGGATGCCGCCCAACGCCTCTATCGCAAGTTGGGTTTCCTGCCGCGCACCGGCCCCCTGGGGAACACCGGGCACGGCGGATGCGACCGCTGGTTCGAGCGCGCGCTGTAGCCGTTTGGCCCGTCCCAACGGGGTCTTTCAGCCGTCCTCGCCGTCGCTCGGATCCACGAACTCGCCCCGCCGCACTTCGAACGGCGCCGTCCACACGTTGGCGATGGGCTCGGCCTCGCAACCCCTTGGTGTGACGAGAGCTTGAACCCAAAAGCGTTCCGGGAAGCGTGCGGCCACGTCCTCGGGCACCTCCACGCGTGCGCTGCCGTCCGCGCCCGCGAACCACACGCCGGGCAAAGCGAACGCACCGTCGGCGGCGAGCCAGCGGGCCGATCCCGGCACGTCCCATTCGGGCGCGGCAAGCAGCGCGAGGGAGCCGCGCGCGCGGGCGCGATCACCCGGCCGCGAGCGCAGGACAAACGCAAGGGGCGCATCCTCCGCGGTGTGTTCGCGTTGCAGTCGGAACTCGGGCGGATCGAGCACCAGCGCGCCGGGCAGATACGCGATCCCCTGATCGGAGCACAGCACGAGTCCGTGCGCGCCGGGCGCATTGCGCGGCAGCGTGCCTTCAAAGAGCGCCGGTCCGACCGCGCGGATGTCGAGCAACGGGCCGCCCCCGGCAAACAGCGCGGGCAGCGAACCCTGCCGCCAGCCGCCGACGCGCACGCGCACACGCACGTCGCCCAAAGCGCTGTGGCGCGCGCCGCCCTCGATGGCGAGCGAAAGGCCACCGGGGCGCGCGGGCGCAAAACGCGCCGTGGCGCGCTCGAGCAACACCGTCGCGACGCTTTTTGCCTGCAGCTCGAAACCCGCGGGCGCCGGGTGGACTCCGTCGAAGAAGTGCGCGTCGCGGGGTGTGTCCGCGCTTGAAAAAAGTGCTTCGCTGTCGACGCACGCGATCCCCCGCGCTTCTGCCAGTCGGCGCACGGTTTCGCGATCGCGGGCAAGTCCGGGGTGCTGGTCGCGCGTCGGGGTCCGGTGCGCGGGAAGCACCACAACCACCGGACGGCCGCCCTCGCGCGCGCGGTCAAGGATGGCCGCAACTTCGCGCTCAAGGTCTGCTTCGGGAACGCGGCGCCCGAGCAGCGGAGTGTTGTGTGTCCAACTCTCAAGGATGCGGTCGCGCTCGAGTGGCGGTGCTTCGACTTCCCGGCGCAAGAGCGCGTGCCATGCGGTGCGCCGCACCAGGCGCCCAACGGCCGATCGCGCGCGCGCCGCGCGCAGCTCCACGTCGTTCGGCCCCAGCGCCGGCCCGTGGTCGTTCCACGCCGCGAGGTAGAGCACGACGGCCGCCGGATCAAACCGCGCGAGCACCTCGTCCTCGAGCACGGCGCGGATTTGCACCGTCGAATAACCGGGCACGCCAAAACCGCACACCAGCACGTCCAGCGGCGTCCATCCGCCCTGCTCCTCGAGCTCGATCTGGATGCGGCTCGCCAGGGTCTGCGCGCTGTGCACCCCGACCCCAAAAACGCAGGAGTCCCCCACAACCGCGATCCTCGCAAAGTCCGCGGGCGCCGGCAGCGCCGCCACCCCGCGGAACGGCCAGCGATCGAGGGCGTACATCCCTGCGTGTTGGGGGTTGAGCTCAAACGGCGCGCGGAGGGTGAAGCTGCGCTTCGGGTGCGTCGAAAACTGACCGCCGGACGTTGCCATCGCGTCCGCGTCGCCGGCGAACTCGAAACTGCGCTCGCCCACGCCAACCCCGGCCGTCCGCAGCACCACCTCGACCCCGGCCGCCGTTGCGACAAGCACCGCCACGGACAGGAGGAGCTTGCCCCACACCGGAAGCGGCCGGGCGCCGGCGGGGGCGGCCAAAGGAGCTGGGGATCCGTTGCGGGGCATGGGTCAGTCGGGGCCAGCCCGTGATGCTCCCGGGCGGCGCGGACGGGGGCAAGCGTGTGGCTCGGTGGAGGTGATATCCAGATGCCATCCACAATCACTGGATATTTCCGCCTCGACCCCCCTTGACCTCCCCAAGAAATGCACTTAGGCTCGCTTTCGACCGCCGCAGGAAGCTCCCGTCCACGAGTTATCCACACCATCATCTGGATACTCCATCTCCTCCGGCATCGGACCCCATGGCCACCCTCGCACCCAGCCTCGGTCGGATCTTCGCGGAGCGGCGCAAGTCCCTGCGCTGGACTCAGGCGCGCGTGGCGGGGCTGATTGGCGCGAGCCAGGGCGCGGTTTCGGGCTTCGAAAACGGCAACCCCCACGCTCTGGCGGACGGCAAGGTGCGCGACCTCGCACGGGTGCTGGACCTCGACCTTGGGTCTCTTGGACGCGAGGTTGCCGCCCCCGCCCCCACCGGCCTGGGTTACTGCGCAAACGGCCTGTGCCCCACCAACGACCCGTACCTGGTAGCGGGCGGCCTGCGTCTCAAGCCGACCTTTGCGGCAGAGCCCGGACCGTTCTGCGGCTGCTGCGGCGAACCACGCGCGAACGAGTGCCAAAATCCGATGTGCGGCGCGCCGCTGCGCGAAGGACTGTGCTGCTACCGCTGCGGCCAGGCCTACGTCGAAGCCCCCGAACGCGAGCGCCTCATGCCCGACCCGATCGAGCGCGAACTCGAAGTGCGCCGCGCGCTCAACCGCGAGCTGCGCGCGCGCTGACTGCGACCCGCGCCTACCGCAGTGGTTCCTCGCAGTGGGAGCGCGGTCCTCCAGCCCCGCCCCGGAGCAAAGTGCGTGATCGACAGGCACGGTGCCACGCTCCAAGGCGGGCCGGAGGCCCGCGCTCCCAGCGCCGATGGCGCGCGAAAGCCTGCTGCGTCGCTGAGCCTGCTGCGTCGCTGAGCCTGCTGCGTGGCTCAGCACGATGCGTCGCGATGCGTGATGCGTCGCGATGCGTGATGCGGAGCTAGCGCGGAGTGGGGCGTTCGTAGTCCGGCAGGTCCAGCAGGCGCGGGTCGATTTCCGCAAGCCGCGCGAGCGCCGCCTCCAATCGCGCGAGCAAGGGCGCCAGCGCTTCGCCGCGCAGGCGCGGCCGCAGCATGCGCGCCGTGTCACCGGGTGTCACGTTGAGGCCGTCGGGGCGGTTCGCGGTCGCCGGGCGCCGCTCGAACGCTCGGATCAACAAATCCACCGCGGACTCAAGATCGCGGCCTTCGAGCGCAAGCCGCGCGCGACCCGCCAACGCCAACGCGGCGTAATGGTCCGCGCTGTCCTTCACCTCGGGTTCGCGCTGCACGGCATTGACGAAGTGGATGTCCGAGCGGGCATACGCTTCGTCCGCGGACTTCGCGCCCCAACGGCGGCGGTGGTGTTCCGCGGTCAAGAGCGCGGCGTACCCCCTGAACCACTCCGATCGCACCCAATCCGTGTGCTGCGCCTGGAGATTTGTGTATTCGTTTTCGATCTCTTCGCCGCCTTTTTCGATCGCAATGCGCACGCAGTAACGCTCGTGCAGCTCGAATGCGTCGAGGAATCGTCCGAGACCCGCCCAGAGCACGCGGTCAGCCTCACCGAGGGCGCCCAGTGTGCGCAGGAAGTCGTGGTGCGCCGCGATGTGCGCGGGAAGCCCGTGGGGGTGGCGTGCGAGCAAGTCGTAGGCGGCGTGCACGTCGGCAAGCCATGCTTTCGGCCATTCGCGATTTTCAGCGAGCGCGTCGCGGATGCCTTGCTCGCGCGCGTGCGCGAAGATCGCGAGCACGACCATCGACGTCTGGTCGTTGGCGACATCCGGCAGATGCGCCATCGCAGCTTCCGCGTGGGTGCGTGCCGCGGCGGGGTTGCTGCGCTCGTTTTCGAGTCGAGCGAGCAGCGCTTCCACTCGCCATCCCGTTGCACCCTGCTCCTTTGCGGCGCGGGCCGCGCGGTGCGAGTCCTCGAGCAGAAGTTTGGCGAAGTCCCCGGACGTCTCCGGCGCGGCCGCAAGCGCCAGCGCCGCTTCCGCCTCGTCAAGCTGCATCGCAGCGCCCGCAAGGCCCTCGGCATCGGGCATGCGCGGCGCGGAAAGTCGCGCTTCCGCCGCTTGGCGGTCGAGTTCGTGCGCGGGTCCACCCGCGATGCGCGCATTCCACGCTTCGACGTCCATCGAATACGAACGTTGGGCGAGGCCGCGCTGCACCGACGCAACCGTGCGCGCGCGCAGGGAATCGGCACCCAGGCGCTCGAGCGCCGAAACCAGGCCTTCGCGCTCGGCTTCGGGCATAGGCCGACTCAGCACTTCCGTGACGAGGTGCACAGCGTCCTCGGATTTGGCCTGTGCGAGCGCTGAACGGGCAATGGCTGCCAGGTCCGGATCAAAACCGAAAAGCCCGCGCCGCAGGAGTTCGAGCGGAGCATCGGACCCCAACTCGCGCGCGCGCTCAAGCAACGCGCGACGCAGCTCGCTGTCGCCCGAATCGAAGGCCGCTTCCACCGCCAAGCGGTCCGCGATGTCGCGGCTTTCGACACGCTCGACGATCGAGCGGTCGCCGCGCACGGTGCGCGGCGCGGGAGCCGGGCGTTCCGCGATACCGCGCCCGATGCGGTCAAACACGGACTGGGTGTCGAAGGCGTAGAAGACGTCGTACACCTCCGTGCCATCGAGCTCCACCATTACGTGGCGCGGCGCGACCCGTTGGCCGTCGAAGAACCTGTCGAACAAAAGCGGCTCGATCGCGATGTGCTCGGAGCACGTCACGCTGCCAAAGCGCGGACACGGAATGCGTCGCCCTTCTTCGTCGTGGTCGCGGGGTGTGTGCCGGTAGACCGACGCGATGACCGCCACGTAGGGTTCGTAGAGCTTGGCGATGTCGGGCTGGCGGTAGCGCATGCCGGCGTAGTGCTCGCTCGCAATCTCGCCGTCCATGTTCGTGCACACGAGAATCGGGCGACCGGTTTCCTCGGCGACCGCGAGTGCGTCCTCCCACGTGCGTTGGAACGTGATCAGCACGGGTTTTGCCCAGTCCTCGGCGGTCGGCGCGGGCCACATCGCTTCGCGCTGTCCGGTCGTCATGCCCCCCGCGCCGGTGCGCTCCGTCGGCGCAGTTCCGGGAGCGGGTGTGTCCTGGGTCGACGGCGCGGCGAGGAGCGCCGCGGGGCCAGCGAGGAGGATCGAGAGGAACATCGTTTGCATCGCGGCGCGGGGAAAGGGGGTTCAGTCCGTCCAACCTAGCACGGGACCAGACCTCAACCGGCGCCGATCCGCACAACCACCTGGCCGCGCGTGCGATGGGTTGCCACGTGGGCGAGGGCCTGTGGAAGTTCGTCCAGTGAATAGGTGCGCTCGATAACCGGCGCCGCTGCGCCGGAGGCAAACAGCTCCGCGATCTGCGTCAGGTCCTCCGTCGAAGCCTGCGTCGCGAGCACGAACCGCATCGGGACCCGCCGCAAGGGTCCTTGAACCGCCATGGCGAACATGCGCCCCAGCGGCCCGAACACCACATCGCCGCGACCGGAACAACACACGTAGCGCCCGCCCGATCCCAGCGCGCGGACGCAGGCACCCAAGGGCCGATCGCCGATCGCATCGAAAATCAGGTCATAGCGCCGGTCCGTCGCGAGGAAGTCGGCGCGTGTGTAATCCACGACATGGTCGGCGCCCAAACTGCGCACGAGTTCGTAGTTACGGCCGCTGCACACCGCCGTCACTTCGGCGCCCTGGGATTTCGCGATCTGTACGGCCCATGTGCCGACGCCACCCGAGGCGCCGTGGATCAGCACGCGCTCGCCGCGGCGTAGGCGGCCGATGTCGAGAAGGCCCTTATGCGGCGTCACCGCCCACGCGAGGGTCGCCGCCTGTTCCGCGGTGGCTCCCGCGGGCACGGCGGCAAGATGTTCGGGTCGCGCCAGGGTGTACTCGGCGAAGGCGCCCGCCGCCTGTCCGAACACGGCTGAACCGGGCTCGCACCCCACGACGCCCGGTCCGACCTCCACCACTTCCCCCGCGAAGGTCAGCCCGGGCACGGGCCGCCGCGGACGCGGGAACCCGCCAAAGGGTGTCAGGCGCACGAGGTACGGCTTGCCCGCAATCACGTGCACGTCGCCGATGGAAACGAGCGCCGAGCGCACCGAAACTAGCACTTCCCCGGGCCCGGGTTGGGGCTTTGCGCGGGTGCCGATGCTGACAACTAAAGGGGAGCCATAACGCGGGTGATGCGCGGCGCGCATTGTCGTCTGGGAGCGGGTCAAGATGTCGAGCGATGCCATGGAAGCCTTGCAGGGGATGGAACGTGCGGGCCTTACGCCGTAAGGTAGCGAAGCCGCACGTGCGAAGCTACACCCCGCGTGCAGCGCCCCCCCCCGCTACCCCATGGCCCGACCTGTCCGGCGCGCTCTTTCAGCCGCGCGCATCCACAAAGCCGCCTTCGCCATCGCCGACCGGCGCGGCCTCGAGGCTGTCACGATGCGCCGCGTCGCGCAGCGGTTGGGTGTCGAAGCCATGTCCCTGTACCACCACGTGCCCGACAAGGACGCCCTGCTGGACGGGCTGGCGGAGCGGATCGTGGAACAAATGGCACTACCGCCCCCGGACATGGAATGGCGCGCGGCCATGCGCGTGCGCGCGCGCTCCGCGGACGAAGTGCTGCGTCGCCACCCTTGGTCCCTCGTGTTGCTCGTCTCGCGCGCCGACCTTGGCCCCCAACGCCTCGCGCACGTGGAAGCAACTCTCGCGTGCCTGCGCCGGGCGGGCTTCTCGTGGGCGCTGGCCGACCACGCCTGGAACGCCCTGGACAGTTACGTCTTTGGGTTTGCCCTGCAAAAGAGCCACTTCCCCATTGCGCCCCCGGACTACGGCAAACGCGCCCAAGACGCCCTTGCCGCGATCCCCCTCCACCGCTACCCCAACATCAACGGCCTCGCGAACGAAGTCATCCACGGCCGCCACGACGGAATCAACCTCCTGGACCTCGGACTCGATCTGCTGCTGGAGGGGCTCGAAGCGCTACGCGGCTGAGCGCGACCCAACCACCACGATGGGCGGCCCGAGCGCCCCCTGCGGCAATCGCCGTTCCGCACGCGCAACACGGCCAAAGGTCCCTGTTGCAAGGGCGTAGTGCTGTGGTAGCGCCGTTTGGACAGCGGACAGCGCGCGGCGTAGGCTCGCATCCCGTGGGCACCCCGATCGATCCGAAATCGCTTCCCGTCAACCCCGCGCGCAGGGCAGCGAGCGCGGCGTTTCTCGCCGATGTCGTGCGCGAAGTCGAACACGTCCTCGTCGGGCAACGTCCGCTGCTCGACAGCCTGTTGATCGGCCTATTGACGGGTGGCCATGTGCTGCTGGAGGGCTTGCCGGGCCTCGCAAAAACCCTCGCCGTCGAATCGCTCGCACGCGCGCTCTCGGGCGAGTTCCGCCGCATCCAGTTCACACCGGATCTGCTGCCCGCGGATTTACTGGGCGGCGAGGTTTTTGACGGCCGCACGGGTGTGTGGACACTGCGCGAAGGCCCGATCTTCGCCAACTTCGTGCTCGCGGACGAAATCAACCGCGCGCCAGCGAAGGTCCAATCAGCACTGCTGGAAGCGATGCAAGAACGCCAGGTGAGCCTCGCGGGCACAACGCGCGCGCTGCCGGATCCGTTCCTCGTCCTCGCAACACAAAATCCGGTCGAGCAGGAAGGTACGTATCCCCTGCCCGAGGCACAGGTCGACCGGTTCCTGCTGAAGGTCCTGGTCGGATACCCAACACGCGACGAGGAGCGCGAGATCGTCCAGCGCATGGCCATCGCGCGGGAAATGCCACGGGTTCGCGCGGTGGCGACGACGGAACAGGTATTAGATGCGCGCGATCTCTTGCACGACATTTTTGTCGACCCGAAGGTCCAGGAGTACGTCCTCGACCTCGTCGCCGCCACACGCGAGCCCCTGGCGCGCGGACTGAGCGGCATTGCGCCAATGGTGCTGTACGGCGCGTCGCCGCGTGCTTCGCTGTCACTGGTGCGCGCCGCGCGCGCACGCGCAATGCTCGACGGACGTGGTTTTGTCACGCCCGCGGACGTCAAACGGGTTGCGCCCGACGTGCTGCGCCACCGCGTCGTCGCAACCTGGGAAGCCGAAGCGCAGGGTGTGACGTCCGACCGTATCGTCGCCGCTATCCTCGACGCGGTGCCGGTGCCGTAACGCGCGCGCCCCCATGGACTCCCCGCGAAACACGGAGCTGTCTGCCGTCCTCGGCGAGGTGCGACGGATCGAGGTTGAAGCCGCGCGATTCGCGCGCGACGCACTGTCCGGCGGTTTGCACACGCTATTCCGCGGCGCGGGTATCGAGTTCGCCGACGTGCGCGAATACGCAGCCGGGGACGATCGGCGCAGCGTTGATTGGAACGTCACGGCCCGCATGGGACGGCCATTTGTGCGCCGTTTCGTGGACGAGCGCGAGTTGCGACTCGTGTTTGCCGTCGACGTGGGTCCGGCGGTGGACGCGGGATTTGGCGCTTGGTCGGTGCGCCAGGCCGCCGCGCGTGTGTGCGCAAGTCTAGCCGTGTGTGCGCTCGAGAGCGGTGACCGCGTCGGATTGATTGCGTACGGCGCGCGCATCGCACATTACGCGCGGCCCGACAAGGGTCGGCGGCACGTGCTGGGTCTGGTGCGCGATGTGCTTGATGTGCGGCATGTCCAGGGCCCCAGCGCGCCGGAGGTTTGGCTCGAACTTGCGCTGCGCGTGTTGCGCCGCCGAACCATCGTCGTGTGGATCAGCGACTTCGCGGCGCTGCCCGACGTCTCGCGTTTGAGCGTCGCCGCCCGCCGCCACGATTTAGTGGCCGTGCGGCTCTTGCCACCTGAAATCGCGGGGTTGCCGCGTGGTCTCGTCGAACTGCGCGAGCCCGGGAACAGGCGCACCACGCTGGTTGACGGATCCGACCGTCGCACGCGCGAGAGTTATGCCAAGCGTGTCGAGCAATGGCACGTGCAGACGGCAGGAGCGCTCGCAAGGGCACGCATCGATCTCATCGACCTGCCTATACCCACTCGAGCCGACCCCGACGTTTTGCTGCAACCGCTCGCACGCTACTTCCATTCGCACAGGGGCACCGGCAGGATGCGTCGATGATCGGATTCCACGCCCGCGCGCTCACTGTCCTCGCATTCGGCGTGATTACGTTCAGCGTCGCGCACGCGGCTTGGACGGATGCGGACCCGAATCCTGGTGCCGACGTCGGCGTCACGACGCGCCTCGAAGGTTTGCCCGCGGAGGTGGTGTTTGGAGCGCCCTTTGAGCTTGTTGTTGTGCGCCAGGGTCCCCTGGGCGAATCGTTGCCGCCCTTCGAGGACACGCGTCTTGCGCCACTGGCTGTCGAGTTGATGGATGTGCGTCGGCGCGACCTCGACGGCAAGTACGAAGAGCGCCTGGTGTTCCGCGCGCGAGCCTATGAGCTCCAGCCCTTGCAGTTGTCCTTTGAGGGTGCCGGGCCGATGGCCGTGAACTCGGCCCTCGCGGACCCCGACGATCGAACCCTGGAGATCCCCCTCGACCCCATCGGCCCTCCATGGCGCCCGTGGTGGCAGGCGGCAATCTTCGGCGTTTTCGTCGTTGCCGCCGCGGCCATCGCATACCGCCGCCGTGCCACGCAGCGTCGAGCCCTGCCGGTTGCCGCCACAAACGAACGGGTGCCCGATCCCGCGGACCTTGCACTGGAGGCTCTGCGCGCACTGGGCGACGCGTCAGACGGGCCCGGTCGCAGCCGCGCGGTCGCAGCCGCCGCCGACATCGTGCGCACGCTGCTCGCCCGGACGCTGCGTGCATCCGCGCTCGAACGCACGAGCGGCGAGTTGATCGCCGAATTCCAAAACGATCCGCGCATCGATGGCGGCATGCTCGCGCAACTTTCCTCGCTTTTGGGCGCGGCGGACCTCGCGAAATTTGCGTGTTGGACACCGGATGTCGCGGCGTGGGATGGGGCGCTCAAGGCGGCGCGTTCGATTGCGGAGGATATGCGTGGTGGAATGCGAGTCCGAGTGCAGGAGGCCGCCCGGTGAGCCGCTGGCTCGAAGAGCTCCTCGGGATCGAACTCCAGGCGCCCCACGCGCTCTGGCTCGCGCTCATGGTGTCGGTGGCTGCGCTCGCACGGGCGCTGCGCGGGCCGCCGACGGTCGACTTCGTTCCGTTCGGGCTGTTTTCCGGGCCCGCGCGATTCCCCAAATCGTGGCGTGTGCAACTCGCGCCGCTGCCGACGGCCCTCGCCTGCGCCGGCTTGCTCGTGTTGTGCGTCGCACTCGCGCGCCCCGCGCAGCGAATGATCGCGCCACGGGTTAGCCTCGGTGTCGACATCATGCTCGTCCTCGACGTGTCGTCGTCGATGGCCGAAGAGGATTTAGAGCGGGGTCAAAATCGACTGGATGCCGCGCGCGAAGCTGCGCTTGCGTTTGTGCGCGCGCGCCCCGACGACCGCATTGGCTTGATGTCGTTTGCGCGCTACGCCGACCTTGTCGTGCCTCTGACACGGGACCATCGCGCGCTCGCGCAGGGTCTGGCTGGCCTTGCGCACGTCTCGAAAGATGATCCCGAGGACGCAACCGCGCTGGGGTTGGCGACGGCGACGGCGGCGCAGAGTACATTCCGTGCAGTGGGCGCGGATCCAGGGCGCCAGCGGGTTGTGGTTCTATTGACGGACGGCGATGAAAACGTCCACTACGAAGGCGCTGCGCGTGAAATCGCGCCCCTCGACGCTGCGGAAGTTGCGCGCGCGCTCGGTGTCCGTGTGCACGGCATCGCAGTGGGTACCGGCACCCGCGGCGGAAAAGCTGCGCCGATCGACACACACGATCTGCAGCGTTTTGCGTCCCGCACGGGCGGTCGTTTTGCACGGGCACGCGATGCCAATGCGTTAGACAGCGTGTTTCGCGACCTGGACAGCGTGGAGCGCGCCCCGCTCGCCGAGCCCGACGTGCTCCTTGTTCCGCGCCACGGCGCGCTGCTTGCCGCGGGCATCGGGCTTGTGCTTTTGGCGCGGCTCCTACGTATGTTTGTTTTTCGGGTGGTGCCCGCGTGAACGGATTCCAGTTTTTGCACGGCGACCGTTGGCCGATCCTCGTGCTCCTGCCGGTGTTCGTGTGGGTGTTGTGGGCAGCGGTGCCGCGCTTGGGCGTCCGTGCGCACACGGACATCGGGCCGCGTTTTGCTGCGCTTGCGGGGGATCGCCGCGCCCGTTCCGGCGCCGAGCCCTTCGCGCGCGGCCATCGGGCGCTGCGCTTGTTGTGGGTCGCGGGTTTGGTGTTGGCGCTATTTGCCGCACTCGGTCCGTCGTTTGGCGCGCTTTTCCAGCCCCTGCGGGGTGCCATAACCCGCCCCGGGAGCCTCGACATCGCGATCTGCGTGGACGTTTCGCGCTCGATGCTGGCGCGTGATGCCGGAGCATCGCGGCTTCAACACGCAAAGGCCGAGGTCTCCCGCCTGCTCGCGCACGCGCCGGAGCAGCGGTATGCGCTCATTCTGTTCGCAGGCGATGCCGTACTCGCCGCGCCGTTGACCTTTGACGCGGCAGCCATCGAAGCTCGGCTTATCGATGCGGGCCCCTTGAGTGTGGCGCTCGGCGGCAGCGATGTCGGAGCGGCGCTCGACGTCGCGCGCGAATCCTTAGTCCGGGGGGCGAACGACGGTCGCGCGAGCGATGGTGTCATCGTGCTGATTGCCGATGGCGAGGACCATGCGGAAGGTGCCGACGCCGCGGCGGTGCGTGTACACGACGCGGGTGCCGTGCTGCACACACTTTCCGTGGGCTCGACGAGAGGCGCACGCATTCCGATCGACCTGGACGGCGGAGGCGAGGCGTTTTTAGTGGATGGCTCGGGCGCGCCCGTGGTGACACGCGCCGCTCCCGAATCGCTTGCGCGTTGGGCGGCGCGTGGTGGCGGAGAGCTCGGTTCGGCGGGCCTCGTCGAGCTGTTCGACACCCACATGGCGCGACGGGCGCGCGAGACATCGCAACGCGCTCACGATCAAGTGCCGGACGACTTTGCGTGGCTTCTGTTGCCCGCGTTCTTGTGTTGGCTGATCGAGATCGCCGTCCGGCCGGGCGCACTGGCCACCCGGACGTCGCCAACGGTGCGTGTGTCTGGTCGCAACGTGTCGCTGGGTGTGATGTTGGTTTTTGTGGCCACCGAAGGCTGGGCCGCAGGTGTAGCGCTCTATCAAGAAGGTAACTTCGAAGCAGCGCGCCAAACCCTGGAGCGGGCTAAAGAGGGGTCGCAGGAAAGAGGTGTGCCCCGTGCGCTCCAGTTTGACCTTGGCCTCACGTCGTTGCGGGCGGGGCGCGTGCGGGAAGCGCGTGGGCTGGGCGCCGAACTCGCCCAATCGGTCGAAGGCGACACGCAGAACGATGCGCGCCGGTGGGTCGGGCTCGGCCACTTCGTTGCGGGCGCGGGTGCGTACGAATCGGCGCGGCAACTCGGAGCGCTCGCCGCGGAACCGTCGCGTCCACCGGGGATGTTCGATTCGGCCATCGCCGACGCGCGGGCGGCATTTGAAGCGTTCCAGAACGCGGACCCCAGTGCAAGTTACGCCGGAGCTGTTGCGCGCAACGCCGAGCGCGCCGCGCGCCTCGTGCGGGACCTCGAGGCTGCACGCGATGCTGCCGCACCGCCGAACGACGCGCCTGCGCCCCCGGACGAACAAACTCCTGAGCCCCAGCAGAGCCCCGAAGAAGATCCACCGGAGAAAGCGCTCCCGCGCGAGCGCGCGCTCACCGCGGCGGAACTGGAAGCGGTGTTCGAACGCCTTGTCGCCAAGGACATTGAAAAACGCGCCGCGCGGGCCGACGCGCGCCGCGGACGGAATCAATCGGTGGAGCGCGACTGGTGACCCACACTTCGGCCTATGCTGCATGGACGCGATCTGCCAATCGCACTTTCACCATGGAAGCACGCCGCTTCGCCGTGTCTGCGCTCTTTACGCTGCTGTTGTGTGTTGACCCGCGGGCACTGGCGCAGGAATCGCAGCCAGTGCCGACAGCGCCCGTCCAGCTTGTGGTCACCGCGACCCCGCCCACGCTCCCGGTCGAAGGGACGGTGACCGTGCGCGCGCAGTTGCGCGTGCGCTCCGACCTCGAGGGTCTCGTGCCTCTTTCCGCGGCGCGCCTTGACCTTCCACTCGACGTGCGACTCCCGTGGCTCGCGGGCACCAAAGTGGCACCCCTTGCGGGCGCTTCGCCCGCTCCACCTGCAACGGGTGGTGTCACACTCGCGCTCGGCGGCGCGCGGACCCGCATGCTGGAGCAACCGGTCGTCGAAGCGGACGGCGCAACCTGGCGCGTCTTCGAGTGGCAAGCCGATCTGATGCCGCTTGCGCCGGGCGAGCTGGTTCTCGACGGCGAAGTCAAGTTCGCGACAACGAGCGGGTTTGAACCGCAGCTCCTCGGCGACCCGATCCCACGCGACCGTATCCCCCAGCATGTGGTTGCCAAACCGGTGAAGGTGATTGTCACACCGTGGCCCGCGGAGGGGCGCACCGCGGCATTCCAGGCCGCCGTCGGCGAGTTCGGAATCACAGCGGCACTCGACCCGCCGCCTACGATTCCCCTTGCCCCAGGCGACACAGTCAACTTAGTGGTTGAGTTGTGCGGACGCGGCAACCTCGCGACGCTTGATGCTCCGACCGTCAACCCCGCCGGCTTCCACATGCGCGGTTGGATCGAACGCCCGAGCACCGCATCCGACTGCCGCACGTTCCTCTATGAGCTCGAGGTCACCGACGAAGGGCTCGCCGCGATCCCACCGATCCTTTTCGCGTACCTGATGCAGAACGGAACGTACCGCACTGTCGAAACCACATCGATCCCGCTCCCGGCGCAACCGACCGGCACTGCCCCCCGACCCGCCGCTCAAACACCTGGCGCTGCGATCCCCGCCGGTTCGATGCTCATCACCACGCTCCTCTTGGCGGCGATTGCCGCGACAGTCGTGGTGCTGACTCGCAAACGCGCAAAAGGCTCGAACAGCGCCGGCTGATGCTTCAGCGGCGCTCTACTCCGTGGAAAAGGGGGTGGCTTGAGGTCGCAAAAACTCTTTTTACGAAGACAGGTCCGAAACTGATTCCCCCGACTCCAGGTCCGCATCACCCCATTCCCGAAGGATGTCCACGTCGAGGCGGCCGTCCTTCACGCCGTCGATGTCAAGCTGGCTGGAGCGAAGCGCGCCGGTGCAAGGGCAGAGCCCCCGCAGAAGGGTGTCCAGGGGCAGACGATTCCCAAGTTGTTGAGCGGTCCTCAGCATGCCACGTCCGAGTCGGCCTCGGCCGGGGTCTTGTACCCAAGCGCCGAATGGAGCCGTTGGCGGTTGTAGAAGACCTCGATGTCGTCGTGCGTTGCTCGCCGAGCATCGGTGAGCCCAGACCACTGGTGTTGATGGGCCCATTCCTGCTTGAAGATTCCCTCGGCGGCCACCTCAAATGCGGCCAGTTGGAGGGTGCTGGGGACGGGTCATTGTGTAGTGGAAGTTTGTTGGGTTGGCGAGCGGTTTTGGCGCTTGTACCGACCCGCGGACGGCACGTCGCCGCCGCCATTTTCAAAGCGCGTCGAAACCCATCGCCTGCGGCTGGTGGGAAATCGCCTCTGGGTAGAGGTTCGCGCGCAGCCCCTCGGGACACACGTACCGCCCCTTGCCATGCCTTCCACGCGCGTTAAGAGTGCCAACGAACGATGAGCGTCGACGACGAGTTCTACGTGGGCTACCTGAATCAGGACGCGCCGGCCACGGCGCGCTTTGCTCGGCGTGCGGCCCTTGGGTTCCTGGCCGTCGCACTGGGGCTGGGTTCCCTGTTTGCCATCAGCCAGAGCCGCTGGGGCTCCGGCAGCTTCGAGTTCGGCACCGTTCGCACGCTGTCCGGCATCTACCGGGCCGGCCCGGTTGCGCACCTCGAAATCGTGCACCCCGGCAACGGCGCCACGTCGAGCCGCTGGTTGCTCGTCGGGGAGGGTAAACACGGGGAGCCCGCGTCTTGGGCCCGCTTCGACGGGCAGCCCGTCGCGCTCGAGGGCACCCTGATCGGACGCTGCGGCACAACCATGGTGGAAGTTGCGGCTGCGGGTCCGCGCGCCTCGTCCGACGCCGATGCGCGCTCGGCCGCGAGCATCCCCGCCGAGCGCGCGCGCTCCCTCGGCCGCCGGCGAGTCGTGGGGAAAATCGTCGACTCCAAGTGTTGGCTCGGCGTGATGAATCCGGGCGAGCTGCGCACGCACCGAGCCTGCGCGATCCTCTGTGTGCGCGGGGGTGTGCCGCCGCTTGTGACGGTGTGGAACGCGACCGAGACGCCGGAGCAACTGCTCCTACTCGGCGCCGACGGGGAGCCGATCCATCAAGAGCTTTTGCCCTGGATCGCCCTGCCCGTCGAGCTGGAAGGGGATCTGTGGCGACTGGGGGACTTGTGGTTTTTGCAGTTGGACCCTGCCGGAATCCGACGCTGGGCGGGCTGACATCTGAAAAGGTTCGCGACGGCCAGCGCGAAGTCCCAGCGCGCACCGGGGTGCGTAGAGCGCCGTAGTCCGCAGCGGCACCGTACGCAGCGCCCCCACCCCCAACTGCTCCGCTCCATGCGACACCTGCTCTGCCTGCTCGCCCTCCCGCTCCTTTACCTGACGCCGTTCGCGCTCGGCCAAACCGAAGAGGCCGAACGCGCGAACCTCAAACACTACTCCCTGGGCAAGAGCCAACTCGCCCTCGATGGCTACGACCCGGTGGCCTACTTCGATGTGGGTGGCGGCAAACCCAAACGCGGTGCAAAGGACATCGCGGCGGAACACCGTGGTGTGCGCTACCGCTTCGTCAGCGAGTTGCACCGGGAGATCTTTTGGGCCGCCCCGCAACGCTTCGAGCCTGCCTACGGCGGTTGGTGCGCTTGGGCCATGGCGGACGGCTCGAGAACGGAGGTCGACCCGGAGTCGTTCCTCATCGAAGACGGCCGACTCCTCGTGTTCTACGACGGACTTTTTGGCGACACGCGCGCGAGCTGGCTGAAGGCCAAGGGCAACACGCTATACCCCAAGGCGGACGGTGCCTGGATGAAGCTCACCGCGGAATCCCGGCCTCCGACGCTCTACACCCACGCCCACCACCAGGCTGTCGCCCTGGACGGCGCCGACCCGCTGGCCCTTCTGCGCGGCGAGGTGATCACGGGGGATCCGCGTTTCGCCGTGCAACACGCAGGGCTCACCTACCACCTCGCAAGCGCCGAGGCCCGCGCGCAGTTCACCGCCCATCCGTTCGAAGCGCGCTTTGGCGGATGGTCGCCGCTCGCCCTCGCCGCGGGCGAACGCCGCCCCGGCAAAGCCGCCCACGCCGTCCCCGACGGCCAGACCATGATCCTGTTCGCCTCGGGCGACGAAGCCACCCTTTGGTCCACCTCCCGCCCCGCCCTCGAACCCGCCGCCGAAGCCGCGTGGCGATCGATCGTCACGCCCCACTGACAGCATCCCCACATCAACCCGGATCCACGCGAACCTCCCTCCGCCGCATCCTTCCACCCAGCGGGTCACCCCTACCCATTCGACCCGCTGGCGAAGCGACGGACGCGGGCGAGCCGTTCGCCAAATGGCGAGTCCATCAAAGCAGGGTCAGTCGTCCGAATCGGTCTTGGGTTCCACCTCTGTGGGCAGACCCGCCCGGCGGATCCAACCGATCTCGAGTGCAAACTCGCCATCCTGTTCGTCGGCGATCATCAGGCCCAGGGTACGCACGTTCTCGGGCGCTAGGGGCTCGGCGCGGACCTCGCGACCGCGGAACGTCGCGCGAAAATCGCGCAGCAACAGCGTGATCTCCGTCCACTCGCCTTGCGGTGCGCTGAAAGTCGCGCCATAACTTGGACCGTCGAACTCGTCGCCCGTGCGAAGACGCAGCTGGTAGGTCTTGCCGTCGCCGCGCACCCGCAGCCGGAGCGCTTCGGTGCCCGCGGCGATCCACGGTCCAGGTTCGCTGCGCACCGAGGCGAAGCCGCCGTTGCTCGCGAGGCTCATCAAACCTTCGAAGCGCGCCGTCCCGTTGGCGGTTGCAACCATGCGGCTGCGTGAAATACCACCCATGACTCGATCGTCGATCGTGCTCCAGCGAGCCACGTCCTGATCCGTAGAAAAGTCGGCGACGGTGAGATCGATCACGGCCAGTTGAACCTCGAAGTAACGGCGTTCGCCGCGGACGGACGGCCCGTTGTATTCGAGCACTCGCTCGCCCGGGGTGGGAGCGAGGTGGTCGCGCCCGGCGACATACGCATGCAGCTCCGCGAGGGCAGCTTGAATGCGAGCGTTCGTGCTACGGCCCCGCTGGCCGAGGCTGACGAAGGTCGCTGGCTCGACGTCAAGCACCCTGACCGTGCCGTCGGATTCGATCGCGCCGACGTTTGGGCCCTGGTATAGGAAATCCATGGTCACTTCCCGTGCGTCCTCGCCCTCCAGTTCCGTCGCGACCGGAACGGTCATCGGGATGTCGCGTTGGGAGATGTGGCGGAACAGGCTCATGAAGGGGCCAAAGGTGCTCGAACCCATTTCGGCCCGCGCCAAGCGCGTGGTCGGGTAGCGCTTGAGCTCGATCTCTTCCAGGGTTGTCGGCTGGGGCCACCCCACCGGCATGGCGCCCTCGAGGGTCGGCTTGAAAGTCAACTCGTCAAGGGTCGCCGCGAAGGCCGGGCGTAAATCGCCGCCGCCCGCGATGCGCTCCCGAAAGCGTGAGGCCATTCGGCTGCCTTGCAGTTCGAAGAGGATGGCCCGGGAGACGTCGTCTAGGTCGAGCGTCGCCGTGGGAGCCAGGGCATCCCTAATCAGCTCGGCGGCGCGATCGCGGTCGGGAGCGAAGGCAGGCAACAGGGTCAGTGCGAGGCTAAGGGTGAACATGTGCGGTTCGGGCTGGCGGCCTGCTCAGCATTCGGATGGTCCGGCGGGCCGGATTCGCCAAACGCGGATTCCCAACCCGCAAACCTCCAGGGCGCGGCAGCACGCAACGCAATAGGGTCGCCTGGCAGTCCGAAGCTGAAGTCGAGCGCGAAGGAACGTGCCACGTGATTGCGATGTCCAGAGTCGTCGGGCCGTACGGTCCATCCCCCTTGCGCAAACGCGGATCGAGGTCTTGCCCGCGTGAGCGGTACCGCGAATCCGCAAGCAGTGCACGTCCGGTGTTAGCCCTGGGTCGCGTTGATGCCGCTGGGATGGTTGGCCGCCGCAAGCAGCGCAGCCCTATCGCGCAAGTCGGCGATGCCGCTGCTGTTTTGCCTCGCTGCGGGCCAGGCGCTTGAGGCGGCGCGCGCAAAGGACGTTGCCGCGGGCGCGGTGCTCTTGGCCGCCCTTGCGTCGTCGCGGTGGCGGCCTTCGTCTTTGGCCCGCGGATCGCAGCGCTCCTGAATCTGTAACCCGTCAGGGCGGGGCGACCCGTTCCGCGTCAGCGCCAGCGGAAGATCGTGAGGGCCACTGCGAAGGCGCCCGCTGCCCACGCGGCCAGGATGCCGAGTTCAGGCAGGATCGCGAACAGATCGCGGCCCTCCAGCATTGTTGCGCGCAGCGCGTCGTTGAGGGCGGAGAGCGGGATCAGCTTGAGGTAGGGGTGCAGGGCTTCGGGGAAGCGCTCGTAGGAAAAGAACACTCCGCAGAGCAGCCACATCGGCAGCATCGCGAAGTTCAGCAGCCCCGACGCGCCCTGGAGTGTCTGCGCGCGAGCCGTCACAGCGAGACCCAGGCCCGCGAACGTGAATGCCGCGAGCAGCGACAGCACCGCGAAGTCAAACGGGTTCGCGCGGAACGGCACGTCGAGGACAAACACGCCGAACAACACCAGCGCCGCCACCTCGAGCACCAGGAACACGAGGCGTGCCAGCAGGAACGACAGGAGGAACGAACTGCGCCGCATCGGCGTCACAAGCAGGCGCTTGAGCACCTTGCGCTGGCGCAGGTCGGCGAGTGCGAAGCCGATCACCCACATGCCCGTGCTCATCAGGTTGAGTCCGAGCAATCCGGGCAAGAGGAAGTCGACATAACGCGAGCCGCGCTCGCGCATGGGCGCGAGTTCCGCTTCGCCCGCCGGTTCGGCCCCGGGCGCCGTGCGCGCGAGCGCAAGTTCTACGGCGGTTCGGCCAGCGGCACCCTCGGGACGCTGTCCGTCGAAAACGAGCCGCGGCGGGTCACCCGGGAGCACGAGCACATCGACGCGACCACTCGAGATCTCGCGGCGCATCGCGACCTCGTCCGCGAAGGGGGCGATCTCCACTTCAAGGTTCACACCGTGGTCCGCGCCCAGGCGCTGCAACAGACTCGCCGCGGCGCTTGGGTCGGGGCCATCCAAAACCCGCACCTTCGCGATCGGCGCCGTTTCTCCGGAGAACGCAAAACCCAGCGCGGCCGCCATGATCACGGGGAACACGAAGACCCAAAAGAGCGCCTCCGGTTCGCGCAGGAACAGCAGCACGCGCACACGCACGAGCTCGAACAACGCGCTTCGATCAGCCATCGCGCAACTGCTTGCCGGTCAGGGAAACAAACACGTCCTCAAGCGTCGGGCGGTGCGTCGAGAGGTCCTCGAGCAGGATCCCGCGGGAGTCAAAGAGCTGCAGCAGCGCGGAAACAGCCGCCTGGGTGTCGGACACGACGAGCTCGCGCACGTCGGCGCCGACCCGCAGCGAGCTGACGCCGGGCAGCGCGAGGAAATCGGCTTCGAGGAGCCGCGCGGCAGCGACTTCGGATCCCGAGCGAGGCGCATAACGCACGATGCTCTGCGCGCCGAGCGCCGAGATCAGTTCCCCGGGGGTGCCCCGCGCCACGACACGGCCGCGGTCGACGACCACGAGTTCGTCCGCGAGGCGCTCGGCCTCTTCCATGTAGTGCGTCGTGAGCAGTGCGGTGCCACCCTCGCGCTTGAACTCTTCGACGATCTCCCACACACGCCGGCGCGCTTGCGGGTCGAGGCCCGTGGTCGGCTCGTCGAGAAACAGCAGCTCCGGATAGTTGACGAGCGCGCAGCCCAGGGTCAACCGCTGGCGCTGGCCGCCGGACAGATCATCGATGCGCGCGTTCTTCTTTTCAGTCAATCCGACACGCTCCAGGATCTCGCCCAGGTCGCGCCGCTTGCGGTAGAAGCTCTGGAACAGCCGCAGGGTCTCGAAGACCGTCAACTTGCGCTGCAGGTCCGTTTCCTGGAGCTGCACGCCAATGCGTTCGCGGATGCCCTGGGCGTCCTTATGCCACGTGCGCCCGAGCACCTCGACCTCACCCGCATCCGGGTCGCGCAGGCCCTCGAGGACCTCGATGGTCGTCGTTTTGCCAGCGCCATTGGGACCGAGGATGCCCAGACAAATGCCCGGACGCACCTCGAGGTCGAGCCCATCGACCGCGGTCAAGGCGCCATAACGCACCACCAAACCGGTGACGCGCACGGCCGCGCCCGTGTTCGCTGGAATCCCCGCTGTCGACCCCGCCCCCATTGCAGGGAACGGTACGGCGCGCAGCCGGGATTTTCGAGAGTGGCCATCTTCGCGGGTCGGCCCGGCAACCGTTACGCCCTCGTTCGTATCCGCACGACATCAACGGTGGGGATCTGCAAGGTTGCACCGGAAATCGCATCGATCTTCAAATTACCGAGTCGAGGGTCTCGCCCACTAAGCCCTACGTTGTCCAAATGGCCGGCGGCTGTGTCGGCGACGGGGTCTCTTGTACCTTGCGGCCCAGGGGGCTTCCGAGCCGCTCGCTTGCGTCGTAGAAGGGCGTCATGGAACCCCATGTCGCCACGGCCCTCGCAGCGGACCTTGAGTCCAGCTCGGGCACCCGGACCCGCCTCGGCGCCCTCGCCGCGGAGGGTCCGCTTTTCGTTTACGGCATCAAGGACGGTTGCCCGGTGAATCGGGTCGCCCAGGCGCATTTCGACGCCCTCGCCCGCGCCTACGCCGGGACCGTCCGGTTTGTCGGGATTTCGAACCACCGGCCCGACCAGTTTGGGCCGTGGCGCGACGAGCACGCGCCCAGTTACCCCGTGCTGTTCGACCCGAGCCGCGCGGTCATCCGCGGCCTCGGCATCCAAAGCTCGCCGTGGCTCGTGCGGATCGAGCCGGACGGCAAGGTTTCGGGGTCGTGGCCTGGGTTTGGGCGCGAGGGTTTGGGCGCCGTGAGCGGCGCGATGGCGCTGGCGGCCGGCCGCCCACCGGCGAAGCTCCCCTTCGAGGGCGCGCCCGAGAAAAATCGCTACGGCTGAGCGTTCTAACCTTCGCCCGCCGGTCGGCGGGCACCGTTTAGACCCCGGGAACCACGTCCCTGGGCCTGGATTCGGATTTTGTGGGGAACGGCGCCGCCCAGCGTCGTAGGAAAGGAGAGCGGGGGTCCGTAACCCCCGCCGCTGGGCCGTGCCCGGTGCCCCCTTTCCCAACCCTTTGAACCCATGTCCAAACCCAACCCCCTCGCGTGGCTCGGCGCCGTTGGCGTCGCAGCGCTCGCGTCCGCAGGTTGCAGTTCGACGGAGCCTATCGCGAATGGCGCAGCTGCGCCGAAATTCTCGCTCGCCGCGAGCGACGGCAAGACCCACACGCTGGAGAGCCTCACCTCCGGCGGAACGGTCTTCTTCTACGGCATCAAGAACGGCTGCCCCGTCAACGCGAAAGCCGAGGACTTCTACGACCAATTGGCACGTGCGTACGCCGGCAAGGCCACCTTCGTCGGTGTGTCGAACCTGACGGCCGACACGTTCCCCAAGTGGGACGAGAAGTTCGATCCGAGCTACACGGTCATTTTTGACCCGAAGAAGGAGCTGATCTCCGGCCTCGGAATGGAACGTTCCCCTTGGCTTGTGCAGGTGGGTCGCTCCGGCAAGGTCGTCAAGTCCTGGCCCGGATACAGCGGCCTCGACCTTGAGGACATGAGTGAGGCCATGGCCGCCTCCGCCGGCATCCAGCCCGCGGCACTCGACTTCGACGCGGCCCCCGCGGCGACCTCCTACGGCTGACCTTTTTGAAAAATTCGCCCGCCGGTCGGCGGGCTCGGCCGCAGCGTCCTCGCCTCCTCTACGGAGCCGAGGACGCTGCCAATTCCGGGCGTCCGGCGCGTCTGGATCGACGGGGATGCCGTCGCGTGGCTGGGTGCGCTTTCCATCAGGTGCACCGTCAGCAGCATGGCGCTGGGCTCGTCGGCGCGCACGTTGTGGGGGACCTCGGGCTTGAGCAGGAGCACTGTGCCCGGGAGCATCTCGTGAACTTCGCCGTCCACTTCGACCCGCAGTCTGCCTTCGAGGCCATGGATCGAGACGAGCCCGCGCGCCGAGTGCTCGCGCAGCTCACCCCCCGCTTCGAAGGCGAACAGCACTTGTGTCACGGGGCCGTGCTGCATCAACGCAATCTGGCGGTGGCCGCGCTCCGAACCCCGCTCCTCCGCCCGCAGGTCGCGCAGTTCGGCCGCAAGGGTAAAAACGTGGGTCCGTCCCTTGAAGCGCTCCTCGGGGTGAGCGCGCAACCGTTCGCCGTCTTGCTTCATAGAATCCTTCGCCGCGGGATACCCGCCGTTCGTTGAGCCTAGCTCCGTCTGCGTCGACAGCCGCAGGCGTGCGACGCTGCGGCGCTGCGCCCCTGCACAGCACGGGTCGCAAGCATCCCTAGGCGCGGGCCACCGCGGGTATCCAAGATCGGTCCGCTGCGCAGGGCTGCCTACGTGGGCCTTGCGCTTAAAACGTTGCGGTGGAGCGCACGCCCTGCGAAGTACAGCGGCGAGGTCTGCAGCGTTCTGCCGCACTTAGAACAATGGAAACTCCTCACGATTCCAACGCGCCGCGCAGAACCGCGGCCGCCGCCAAACGGCTGCGTGTCGGCTCCGCGGGAATCGCGGCCGTCGGGCTTGCCGTGGGCATCGGCGTCCTCGGAGGACTCGGTGCGTTCACCTTCGGCTACGGCGAGGGCCGCGCGTATCTCTCGAACGATCCCGCCGCCTGCACCAACTGCCACGTGATGCAGGGGCACTTCGATTCGTGGGCCCAATCAAGCCACCGCCACGTCGCGGTCTGCAACGACTGCCACCTTGCGCCGCACGCGGTCGGCAAGTGGGTCACAAAAGCGGACAACGGCTTTTTCCATTCACTCGCATTCACGACGGGCGCATTCCACGAGCCCATTCGGATCAAGCCACGCAACAGCCGCGTCACCCAGGCCGCATGCCTGTCCTGCCACGGTAAGTTCGTCGATCACATGCGCCCCGCCTCCAATGGGGGCGACATGCTGAGTTGTGTGCACTGCCATCGCGACGTCGGCCACGCCCACCGGTGAACTGAGCTTGAATCACCACTTCCTAAGGGTTTTGCCATGAGTGTTTTCCAATCCACACCGACCGCTCCAAGCGACGAACCGCCCCGCCCCACGCGCAACCGTCTTCGGCCGGCGTTGATCGTCGGATTGGTGCTCGCCACCGCCGTCGGGACGTTGGCGGTCACGTTCGTGCTGGTGACCATGTTCGAACACAAGGTGGATGCGCGCACACCCTTCGTGCGCGTCGTCGAATTGGACGAAACCAGCGTCGATCCTGTGCCCTGGGGATTGAACTGGCCGCACCACTACGACCAGTACCTTGCGACCGCGGGCGACCGCTTTTACGGCGGATCGTCGGCGCTGTCTGAAAGCAAGCTCGACACCCATCCGTGGCTCGCGCGGCTCTACGCCGGCTACGCATTCAGCATCGACTACCGCGAAGCGCGGGGGCACGCGTACATGCTCTACGACCAGGTGGTCACCGAGCGTGTCCACCAACGGCCCCAGGCGGGTGCATGTTTGCACTGCCACGGATCGCTCAACGTGCTCTACCGCAAGACCGGACTCGAGGCGTTGGGCCGCCCGGCCGACGAAGCCGCGTTGGCCGGCGACTTCCAGATGGACGCAGTGATCGCCGGATTTGAGGCGCTCAGCACCAAGCCGTACCACGAAGTGCTCGCGCTCCTGACGCAAATGCCCGACGGTACCCCAGAAGCCTCGAAGGGTGCGTTTGAATCCGCCCCGGTCGAGGGCTTCAAACGCGCGGACGCACCAGCGGGGCATTTCGACATGGACGCCGCGCACCCGGTGGGTTGCATCGACTGCCACGACCCCGCGACGATGGCATTGCGCGTCACGCGCCCGGGCTTCATGCGCGGCATCGCGGCGCTTGCGGCCAGCGACGCGGCGCTCCCGCACCTGCCCAGCGTCGAGCGCTGGCGGGGCACAGATCGCGCGGAACCCTACGACCCGAACGCGCTCGCGTCGCGCCAGGAGATGCGCTCTTTCGCCTGCGGCCAATGCCACGTGGAGTACTACTGCGCGACCAAGGACACCCTCACATTCCCCTGGGGCAACGGCCTCAAGGTGGAGGAGATCGAGCGCTTTTGGAATGAGCGCGAGTTCCCCGATGGCACAAGCTTCTACGACTACCTGCATGGTGAGACCGGCGCGCCGGTGCTGAAAGCGCAGCACCCGGAGTTCGAGCTGTGGAGCCAGGGGGTGCACGCCTCCGCGGGCGTGAGCTGCGCGGATTGCCACATGCCCTACGAGCGCTTGGGGGCGATGAAGCTCTCGAACCACAACGTGCGCAGTCCGATGGAGAACCTCAACAACGCCTGCCAAACCTGCCACAACGTCGACGAGAGCCAACTGCGCGCCCGCGTCGACGGAATCCAGCGGCGCACGGTGGAGTTGATGGAGCGCGCGGCGCACGCGATGACTCAAATGCTGGACGCGGTGCTGGAAGCCAAAGCCGCGGGTGCATCGGCGACCGAACTCGCGCCGATCTTCGAGCTGCAGTCCAAGTCGATGTGGCGCCTCGACTTCATCAGCAGCGAAAACAGCCGCGGTTTCCACGCACCCCAGGAGGCGGCGCGCATCCTCGGCGAATCGATCGACTTCAGCCGCCAGGCGCAGGCAATGGCGCTGCGGATGCGCGCGCCGCCCGCGCCCGACGTTTCGCAATTGCCGATCGAGCCGGTGCAGGGGGTCACGCCGTCGCCCCCAGGGTCAGGGCAATTGCCGCCTGAAGGACGGCGGTAAGAGCGCTCGCGCGGCCGCTCCAAGGCGGACCATAGGCCCGCGCTCCCGGCTGCGGGATGACACGCGACCTAAGAGCGCGGCCCCCGCGGCGACGGCTGGTCGGAACGCGGGTGAAGAACCCGGGTCAGCCCTCGGTGCGATTCAGCGCGCGTGTCGTGCGCGCGAGCGCTGCCGCCACCGATTTCGCCGCCGATGCCGCGCGTGCGTCGACCAGCGTGCCCTCGTTGTCAAAGGCTTCGTGTGCCTTCGACAGGCAGTACTGCTCCGGCACGACGTGCACCATCAGGTTGCCCAGGATGGCGCGCAGGTGGACGAGGCCGCGCAGGCCTCCCAACTGGCCGGGTGATGCAGAGACGAGCGCCGCAACTTTGCCGCGGAACGCCTTCAGGGCGGGCTCGTCCTTGGATTCCGTGCGGCTCGCCCAGTCGATCGCATTCTTCAGCGCGGCGCTGACCGAGCTGTTGTATTCGGGCGACGCGATCAAGAACGCCGGATGCGACACCATCAGCGCCTTGAAGCGACGCGCGTGCTCGGGTATCCCTTCGCGCGACTCAAGGTCCTCGCCGAAGATCGGCATCGGGTAGTCCGCGAGGTCGACGATGCGGACCGCGGCACCGTTTTCCTCGGCGCCCGTCGCGGCGACACGCAGGAGCTTTTTGTTGAAAGAGTCGCGACGCAGACTGCCCGCGAAGGCGAGGATTTCGAGCTGTGCCATGGGACGCGAAGGGAGCCGGGAGTGCGGAACGGCGTCGGTTCAGCACCCACGCTCGGCGGGAGACTAACCCCTTCGACGCGCTCCACGGGCACACTTCACGGAACTGCTTTACGGCCGGTCGCGCGGAGCCCCGTCGCCTCTATCGCGCTCGCGGCCGGGCTCCGAAGATTCCGAGCCCTCCCTGCGAACTGTCGACGGATGCTTTTGGTCGGAGCGCGGTGCCGGACTACCCCCTTCGCCGACCCACCGATTGAGCGGGTCGTCGACCGGTTCGCCCTCCTTGGGTGTCGTGGGTGGATCGCGCCGGTTGACGTTTTCTTGATCGGCCGGCGGATCGTTGACCGGGCCTTTCCAACCCCGGGCGGAGCCTTTGGCGGCGCCGGGTTCGATCGGTCGGTTCGGGTTGGGACGCTCGTCGGGTGCGGGTCTCTGCATGGGGATAACCTTAGGTTTTAGGAGCCGTCGAACGCCGCGCGCGGACCCTGTAAGAATACGAGCTGGGGCTGACTCTTGCTGGCGTCGCGCGTCCTCCCGTCCAGCGCTCGGATGCGACTGGGTGCGGGTGCGCGCGAATCGTGCCGGCAAGGGGTCAGCCCCAGCGGTCCATCCGAATCGGGTTACCGATCAGTGGGAGCGACCGCCACCCGGGCTGCCGCCTTTCTGCTGGCCGCCCTGGTTGGGCTGACCGGCTTGACCACCCTTGTTGGGTTGGCCGGCTTGGGCGCCACGGGCACCGCCCGTCGCGTCCTTCGACGTCGGAGAGTCGGTGGAGCCCGGAGCTCCGGTGCGAAGACCGGGGCGGTTCGGGTCGGAGTGCTCGCCTTCGTCGCCCTCGGAAGGCTTGGCGTCCCCTTGCTTCTGACCCGCCTTACCGGCTTGGTCACCGGGGCGCTGGCCTTGCATGCCTTGGCCCTGGTTTTTCGGGGACTCGGAGGGGTTTTTGCCGCCCGGTTGTTGCTGTGCCATGGATTCTGTCTCCTGCTTGGGTTGTTCGTTGTGAGACTCGCTTGCGCGATCTGTCCAATGACAAGCAAGCCCCGTGCCGCGACGCGCTCTCTGCGGTGGATCCGCAATATGGTCGCCGGTGCCGACCCCCACTGCGACTGACGCGCGGTGCGAGCGCAACTTCGAGGCGGCGTTGCAGCGTTTGCAGCTTCCGGCCAACGGATTGCAGAATGCTCCGCTCGCGTCCAGCAGCACCGCGCCGCGACCCGCGAAAACATGCTTTCGACGTCGCCCCTTCGCAACGCATCGGCCGTCGTGACGAACTTGCACCCGCGCTACGCGGGCGTTTCCGCCACGGTGCGTGCACTCGTGCCGCTCCAGCAGGAACGCCAACCGACGGCGGTGCTCGATTGGGGCAAGTTAGAGCTCTCCGGCACGATCGGACTGCGTGACCTCCTGCGTTTTGGGTGGGCGCCACCCGCTGGACAAACCCACCGCATCTGGCACGCGCGCCGCGCCGGTGAATTGCTTCTCGGCCTCGTACTGCGCGCCATTGGGCAACCCTGGCGCTTCGTCTACACCTCGCCTTCGCCGCGCCGCCACGGCGCGTGGTGGCGCGCGATCGTCAACCGCGCGGACGCCGTCATCGCAGTTACGGAGCGCGCCGCATCGTTCCTCGATTCGCATACCGCGGTCATCCCCCACGGTGTCGACACGCGCGTGTTCACACCCCCCGCATGCAAACGCGCGGCGTGGCGCGCGAGCGGCCTGCCGGGCAGTTACGGCATCGGACTCTTCGGGCGCATCCGCAAGGCAAAGGGAACCGACCTTTTTGTCGATGCGATGTGCTCCGTCCTGCCGCGGCATCCCGAGTTCACCGCGGTGATGACGGGACTGTGCAAGCCGCGCGACCGCGCGTTCAAGTTGGAGCTGGAAGAGCGCATCGCCGCCGCGGGACTGCGCGATCGGTGTGTGTTCCTGGGCGACCTCAATGGCGCGGCAATCCGCACGTGGTACCAGCGTGTGTCCCTGTGTGCCGCTCCCGCGCGCTCCGAGGGTTTCGGGCTGACACCGCTCGAGGCGATGGCGAGTGGGGCAGCCGCAGTGACGTCTCGCGAGGGTTTTTTCCCTGCGCTCATCGTCCCGGGGGTCAATGGCTCGATCGTGGACACCGGCGACGCCCAAGCCCTCGGCCGCGCCGTCGAAGAACTGATCCGCGATCCCGAGGCGTTGCTCGCCCTCGGCGCGCGGGCGCGGGCGGATGTCGTGGCGAACCACTCCATCGAGGTGGAAGTCGCCCGCATCCTCGAGGTGTACGCAGGGTTAGGTGTGGCGCCGGCGGCGAGGGCGCCCGGTTTGGAGCGGACGCGGCCGAATCGATAGGCTCCTGCGCCGGATCGTTCTGCCGAACCGTGTGCCCCCCCGGCCCGCGGCCGGCTTGCCCCCTCGACCTGCTGCCGACACGCCCGTGACCCTGAATCGAGTCGAGATCGTCGAGCGCCGCCTCGACGCGTATCTCGAGGGCGCGGTGCCCTCGTCGGAATCCCTGCCGCCCGATGCGCCGCTTTCGCGCAGCGGCACGCTCACGGTGCGGCGCGCGCTGGCGCTGTTCGAGGACCAGGTGCTCTCGCGTGCGCTCGATGTCACCGCGCGCGAACTGAAGCGACTGAACCAGGGCTTTTACACGATTTCGAGCGCAGGCCATGAGCAAAACGCGGTCGCCGGTGCGCTCGTTCGAACGAGCGATCCGTGTTTCCTGCACTATCGCTCCGGCGCACTGATGATGAGTCGCCTGCGCCAGCAGCCCGGTTCGACGCCGGTGTTCGACACGCTGCTCGGGCTCGTCGCAGCGTCCGACGATCCAACGAGCGGCGGTCGTCACAAAGTGTGGGGCAGCCGCGCCACATGGGTCCCGCCACAGACAAGCACCATTGCAAGCCACGTGCCCAAGGCGGTGGGCACCGCGTTCGCACTTTCGCGCGCGCGCCGCATCGGGTTGCCAACGGCGTTGCCGTCCGACACGATCGTGGTCTGTAGCTTCGGCGATGCGTCCGCCAACCACGCGACCGCACTCGCCGGCATCAACGCCGCGCGCTACTCCGCGCGCAAGGGCACACCCACGCCGGTGTTGTTCCTGTGCGAAGACAACGGGATCGGCATTTCGGTGGAAACACCACGCGGCTGGATCCAGGACGCATACGGCACGCAGCGGCATCTGCATTTTTTCGACGCGCGCGGGGAGCTCGACGAAATCTGGGAGACCGTCCGGCTCGCGGTGATGACGTGTCGAACTGCGCACGCGCCGGTGTTCCTGCGCCTCGAAACCGTGCGCTTGTGGGGCCATGCGGGAACCGATGTCGAAACGGGATACCGCTCGATTGAAGCCATCGAAGCGATCGAAGCGCGGGATCCGATCCTGCAAAACGCCCGCTTCCTCGTGGAGCGCGGCGCTGCGCATCCCGCTACGTTGCGCACGCTCGTTCAAACCGCCCGTGACCGTGTCCAGGCAGCGGCGCGCGAGGTCGTGTGCCGCCCGAAGTTGACGGATCGCGCCACGATCATGGCTCCACTCGCGCCCCACGACAAAGATGCGGTTCGGCGCGACGCGGTGCGTGTCGCCGACCCCGAGGCGCGGCAGCTCGCATTGGGCGGCCACTTGCCCGAAAACCAGAAGAAGCGCACGCTTGCGGCCCAACTCAACGCCGCGCTCGCCGATGCGCTGATCGCGCGTCCGAACACGCTGCTGTTCGGCGAGGACGTGGGCAAAAAGGGGGGTGTGTACGGCCTGACGATGGGGCTCGCGAAGCGCTTTGGTGCGGCGCGCGTCTTCGACACACTCCTCGACGAAACGACGATCCTGGGTGTTGCACAGGGTGCGGGGCATCTTGGGTTGTTGCCGATTCCCGAGATCCAGTACCTCGCATACATCCACAACGCGCTCGACCAGTTGCGAGGCGAAGCGTGCTCGCTCGCGTTTTTCTCGAACGGGCAGTTCACGAACCCGATGGTCGTGCGCATCGCGGGCCTCGCGTATCAGAAGGGATTTGGCGGGCACTTCCACAACGACGACTCGATTGGAGCGCTGCGCGACATTCCGGGCCTTGCCCTGTGCGTGGGTTCGCGGCCGGATCGCGCGGTGAAGTTGCTGCGCGCCGCTCTCGCGATGGCTCAGGTGCATGGACGCGTGGTTGCGTTCCTCGAGCCCATTGCGCTCTACCACGAGCGCGACCTGTTCGAAGCCGGGGACAACGGCTGGTTGTCGGAGTATCCGCCGCACGACGAGGTGCTGATGCCCGGCGACGTTTGTATCGACGGCGCGGCTGCGCAGGACATCCTGATCGTTTCCTACGCGAATGGTTTGCGGCTCAGTTTGCGCGCGGCGCGGCGATTGGAGCAGGAAATCGGTGTGCGCGCCCGCGTGCTCGATCTGTGCTGGCTCAATCCGCTGCCGTTCGACGCCATCGCGCAGCACGCCGCCGAATGCGGGCGTGTGCTCGTCGTCGACGAGTGCCGCGCGACCGCGGGCGGTGTCGCCGACGCGATCGTCGCGCAGCTCGCCGAGCATGGGCCGCGGGGAATCGAGATCGCGACCGTGCGCGCGGCGGACAGTTATGTGCCGCTTGGACCTGCGGCGGATCTTGTGCTCGTGCAGGAAGTTCAGATCTTGGCTGCCGCGCGGCGCCTCGTCGAGAACTCGGCCTTTGGAGCGCGGCGATGAACAGGATCGCGATCGTCTGCCCGGGGCGCGGTTCGTACACCGAAAAGAGCCTGAATTCACTGCCTGTGGACCATCCGTGGGTGCGCCGCGCCGACGAGATCCGCGCGGACCTCGACCTGCCCGCCATCGCCGAACTGGACCGCGCGGAGCGGTTCCGCGCCGCGGACCATTTGCGGCCCGCCAATGCCGCGGCGTTGATCTATTTGGTGTCGATGCTCGATGCCACGGTCGCCGCCGCGGGCCACCGGGTGGTTGCGGTCGCGGGCAATTCGATGGGCTGGTACACGGCGCTCGCCGTCGCGGGGGCGCTCTCCTTCGAGGACGGCTTTCGCCTCGTGCAGGAGATGGCGCTCATCCAGGAGCGCCACGGGGACGGCGGACAGGTGCTGTACCCCCTCGTCGACGAGGACTGGCGCGCCGATCCCGTACGCATCGCGGCCGTCGAGGCCGCGCTCGCGTCGTCACAGGGCGATGCGCTGCATTCGATCCATTTGGGTGGGTACGCGGTGCTCGCAGGAACCCAAAAGGGTGTTGCGCACCTTCTCAAGGAACTGCCCCAGCAGCGCTTGGGGGGCACGGTCTATCCATTCCGCCTGCTGCGGCACGGGCCGTACCACACACCGTGGCTAGCCGCGGTCACGGACGAAGCGCGCGAACGGCTCGCCGGATTGGAGTTCCAGCGGCCCCTCGCGACACTGATCGACGGGCGCGGGCGACAGCACAGCCCGTGGTCGGGCGACGTGGACACGCTGCGCGATTACACCTTCGGGCCCCAGGTGACCGAGCCCTACGACTTGAGTGCGAGCCTGCGTGTGCTGCTGCGCGAATACGCCCCCGATAGGATCCTGCTGCCGGGCCCGGGCAACACCCTCGGGGGGGTGCTGGGCCAAGTCCTGATCCAGGAGGGCTGGAGCGGGATCCGCGACAAGGCAGCGTTCCAAGCGGCGCAAGCGGCGCCCGACCCCTTGGTGGTTTCGCTGCGGCGTTGAACGGTTCGCTATGGACCAACTCCCGCTCCTGATCGCACTGCTTGCGGCCCTCGCGGGGGCGAGCCTGCTTGCGCCGCGGATCCGCGTGCCGCAGCCGGTGCTGCTCGCGCTGACGGGCGCCGCCGTGTCGTTCGCACCCGGCGTGCCGCGGGAACCCCTCGATCCCGCGCTGATCCTCGCGTTTTTCCTGCCGCCCCTGCTCTACGCGGACGCATTCCAAACATCCTGGAGCGATTTCCGCCGCTGGCTGAGGCCGATTCTGATGCTCGCCATCGGCCTCGTGGGGCTGACGGTCCTGACGGTCGGTCTTGCCGCGCGCTGGCTGCTTCCCGATTTGCCCTGGGCGGCCTGTTTCCTCCTCGGTGCGATCGTTTCGCCGACGGACACAGTCGCTGTGCAGGCCGTGCTGTCGCGCCTGCGCGTTCCGCGGCGTGTGACGGCGATCCTCGGCGGAGAGAGCCTCGTCAACGACGCCACGGGCCTCGTGGGTGTCCAATTGTGCATCGCCGTCCTGCTCCACGGCGCTTTCGAATGGAGCAACGTGGCGTTTGATTTTGGCTACGTAGCCGGGGGCGGCGTGGCGGTGGGCCTCGCCGTGGGAGCCCTTTTTGCCGCCGCCAACCGGTGGGTCAAGGAGCGCAGCGTCCTGCTCGTGCTCTCGCTGCTCGCGCCGTACATCGCGATGCACACGTCGTTCGCGCTGGGGTTATCGGGAGTGCTCGCGGTCGTGGTCGCGGGTTTTGTCGTCGCCTGGCGCATCCACATGGTGCCGCCCAACGCGCGCGTCGAGCTCTACGGCACCTGGGAAATGCTTGTGTTCGTGCTGAACGGGCTGTGCTTTTTGTACGTGGGTCTGGAGGCGCCGCGCATCCTGTTCGATTCGCGCATGTTCGAGGTGCGCGAACTCATCGTGGCCGGGCTCGCGATCAGCGCGGTCGTGGTGTTGACTCGCATCGTGTGGATCATCCCCGCCGCCTACGTGCCCCTGTGGTTTTCGCGCACGCTCCGCGAGCGCGAAGGCGGGTACCCGCCGCCCAAGGGCGTTGCGCTCGCGTCCTGGTGCGGCGTGCGCGGCGCCGTCTCCCTCGCCGCCGCGCTCGCGGTGCCGACGATTTTGCCGTCGGGCGACGAATTCCCCGGGCGCACGGCGATCGTTGCGTGCACCCTCGTCGTGATCTTCGTCACGCTCATTTGCCAGGGCATGACGCTCTCGCCCCTCGTACGCATGCTCGGTCTGCGCGAAGACGCGGACGGCGAGCGGGAAGTACGCGCGGCACGTGAGCAGTTGTTGCGGGCCGGCATCGCGCGGTTGGACGATTTTTGCAGCGCGACGAGCTGCCCCATTGCGGTGCACCACTTCCGCGCAAGCATGGCCGACGAGCTCTCCTCCCTGCGCGAGCTCGATGAGCAGGAACGCACCTTCGCGCGGACGCGACTGGCCGTTTCTGACACGGTGCACCGGGAGGTGCTCGTGGCCCAATCCCGCGAACTCCTGAGCCTGCGCGACCGGGGCACAATCAACGACCAAACGTACGTCAGTCTGTTGCTCGAGCTCGATCGGCGCCAGGTCGTGGCACACCACCATTGATTGCAGGGTGGGTCGCCGCACTTGACCGTTGTGCGCCGGCGCGCTGGAGTGCGCGCATGAACCGCGCCTTTGCTCGACCGCTTGCCCTTGGATCGCTCCTGTGGCTCGCAGCGTGCGTGGGGGCGGGCGCCCGCGAGCTCGACGGCGACGGGGTGTTGCCCTCCGACGACCGCCTTCCCGTCGCGGCTCCGCCCGGACTTGTCGTCGAAATGCAGCGGCCGGACGTGCTCGCGGGGCCACGACTGCGCACGGTGTTCCTGGCGCGTGCCGTGGACGGCGGCGCTCCTATCCAACGCCTCATCGTCGAGGTGTGGGCCGACGACGACGGGGACGGCGCCCGGGGCGCGATCGAAGCGTGGACGCGTGTCGACGTCCACGAGCCCGCGGGGCGCGATTGGCTCGCCGCCCATGTTCAAGCTTGGTTTTCCCCTGGCGCGAGCCTGAGGTACGCTGTCGAAGTCCAGGGCGGCGGGTCCACGCGGATTGCGGCATCCGGCGCATTCCAGCGTTGAACGGGTCGGCCCGCCGATGGAACGGTTCGCGGGCCGGTGCGACACACCCCCCTCGCGCGTTTGGCGAACTTGGGGGAGACTTTCGACGTCTCTTCTTGGACGGCTCTGAAGCCCCGGGCCGGCAAGACCCAACGCCCCCATCGCGGGTAGGAACTCATACGCGTGTCAGTGTCCCCCCTCCGCGGCGTCCTCGTCGGCGCCGGAACCCTCTTCATCTTCACCCCCGCGGCCAGCGCCCAGTTCAACCAGCAGTGGGTGCGCTTCCAAAAAGACCCGGCGGGTCTGGTCACCCAGACCCCGCTGACCAACAACACGACCGAGACCGACGTCGCCTGGGGCGACCTCGACAAGGACGGTTGGATCGACATGGCGGTCGCGCGCAAGGAGCACTTCACGTCCCAGGGCAAGCGCCCGAACGTGCTCTTGATGAATGAAAACGGCGTCCTGACCGACCGCAGTGCGTTGTATGCGTCGGCGACGTTGGGCACCCCAATCGCGGACCAAGGTTTCCTCACGCCGACCAACGACCGCGACGTGGTCGTGGCGGACCTGGACAACGACGGCTGGCTGGATGTCGTGACCGCGACGACGCGCTCGGACGGTGATCCCAAGCACATCGGCCACCCCCGTGTGTATATGAACCTCGGCGAGGACCTGGCGGGCAACTGGCTCGGTCTGCGTTTCGAGAACGCGCGCTTCCCCCAGTTCTTCAATTTCCAAAACGGCACGCCGCACAACCCGTCGTTCTGCTCGGTCGACGCCGGCGACGTCACGAATGACGGCTTCGCGGACCTCTACTTCGGCGACTACGGCGGCTTCACGGCCGACCTCGACGACCGCCTCTGCATCAACAACAGCACGGGCTTCTTCGCGGACCAGTCCCAGGCGCGGATGACCTTCCAGATGCTCGAAAGCGCCTTCGGTGCCGCGGTCAAGATCCGCGACATGAACGGCGACGGGCTGAAGGACGTCGTCAAGCAGACGGCCCTGTTTGCGCCCCAGTACGTGTCTATCACCTACAACCGCCCGACCGCGCCCGGCAATTTCCAGATCTTCCACGACTTCCACGTCGGTTTTGCGCCGTACCACATCGACGTGGGCGAGCTGAACAACGACGGTCGCCTGGACATGATCTTCAGCGACGACGGTCAAGACCGCTTCCGCCTCAACACGGGCAACGACCCGTTCGGCCGCGCGATTTGGGGCCCTGCGAAGACCTATCAGTTCCTCGCCGGCGGTGACCAGGGCTTCGCCAGCAACAACCTCGTCGCCGACCTGAACATGGACGGTTGGAACGATGTGCTGATCTGCAACGTCGACGTTGACATCAACAACTACGGCGGCCGGTTGAACATCTACGCGAACCTGGGAACGGTTCCGGGCGCGGACATCGAAATGCGCGAGCAGCGCGAGTTCAACAACGACTCCGGCTGGATTGGCGTCGTTGGCATGACCGCCGCGGACATGCGTGACTGCCACGACGTCGCGGTGTTCGACAGCGACAACGATGGTGACAACGACATCTTCCTCACCCGCCGGGAAGGCAACGAAGTGTGGGTCAACCAGACCAACCCGACGTTCTGCCAGACGAACCTCGGCTTCGGCGGTCCCGGCACCGCGACGCTCAGTGTATGCGGCCAACCCCTGTGGTTTGGCAACACGTCGTTGCTCACAGTCCTATCGAACGTCCCGAGCACACCTGTGTTCCTCGCGATCGGAACGGACCAAGGTGCGCTGCCGATCTTCGGCGGCACGATCGTCACGGACCCGTTCCTGCTGCTGGTCAGCGGGCTGTTCACCGACGGCGCAGGTCGCATGCGCATTCCGATCACGTCTAAGGGCACGGCGCCTGACCTCGTCATCCAAGGCCTCGTCTTCGACCCGGCGCAATCGGAAGCGCTGGCGCTGACGAACGGTGTGCGTGTGAAGTTCAACTGAACCCGGAGCCACGTCGGCACGCGCGCCAGAAGCGCAGATCGCGCGCCGCGTGTGTCCGTCCGCGAAACCCCGGGCCCGGTGTGCTGTAGAGCACGCCGGGCCCTTCGCTTCAAGGCCGGGCGCATCGCGGGAATGCCCCCAGGAACCCGTTCGACGCCCCAGGCGTCCAAGGGTGTTCGATTTCGCCGTCCCCCCCCCTCAGCACCCCCCATGCTCACGACCCTTTGCGGATTCCTTCTGGCAGCCGCCCAAAGCCCCGCACCGCTCGCCTTCCCGCTCCGCGCGCTTGCGCCTGAAGACGGGGTTGCAGGCACCGCGTTGCGCCTCGATGGGGACGCCGTTGCGCGGCTCGAGCGGAGCTCGAAGGCGCGCCTTCTCGCGCCGGATGTCGACGGGCTTGCGGGGGCGGTGCTCGAGTTGGAGCGGGTCCCGAGCCCCGCGCGCGGCGAGCTGTTCATCGACGGAGTGTCGGCGGGCGCGCTGGGAGCCGGGCTCGAACTGAGCCTGTGGCAGGGAATGGTCTTGGGCGAGCCCGACTCGCATGTGTTCCTCGGGTTTTCGAACGCCGGGTCGCGCGGATGGATCCGCCGCGGCGCAGCGGTTTCGCACTTGTTGGCCGAGCCGGGGCCCGCGGGGCGCTGGGACCATGCTCGGCTCGTAGACGAGCGCGACCTCGCCCCGCCTACCGCGTTCGCGTGCGGCACCGGCGCACTGCCCCAGCCGCGCTACGACCCGGCGCGTCCACCGTCGGGCGCAGGCGGGACGTCCGCCGCCCTGGCTTCCATGGCGCTCTACCGCTGCCGCATCGCAGTCGAAACGGACTTCCAGTACTTCCAGCTCTTCGGCAACCTCGCCGCGGCAGAAAGTTATGCGCTCACGCTGTTCGCCGCGGTCGGCGCCACCTACCGCGCGGAGGTGGGCGTCGTGATCGAGTTGCCGTACCTCGGCCTCTACTCAAGCCCCGCGGACCCGTGGGTCGCGCAGGACCAAGGCGGGGGCGCGGGGGATCTTTTGGGCGAGTTCCGCGACAAGTGGCAAAATGGCGCGCCGGTGCCCGGCGACCTCAACCACTTCCTGTCAGGTGCTGGCCTGGGCGGTGGGGTTGCATGGCTAGACGTCCTGTGCTCGCCCTATTGGGGCTTCGGCGTGAGCGGCAACTTGGGCGCGAACACACCCTTCCCGGTCACCCAGGGCCCGCTCAACTGGGACTACTTCGTCGTCGCACACGAGCTTGGCCACAACTTCGCGTCGCCCCACACCCACGACTACTGCCCGCCCCTCGACCAATGCGCGCCGAACGGTTATTGGGGTGGCTGCCAAACCCAAAGTGTGTGCCAACCCGGCACGCTGATGAGCTACTGCCACCTGTGCCCGAGCGGCATCGCGAACGTGGCGCCCGCGTTCCACCCGGTCGTTCGCCAGCGTATTCGCGATGCGGTGCTCGCAAGCTGCCTGTTGCCGTTCGGGGAGCTGAAGGTCGCAAACCTCGGGCAAGGTTACAGCGCGGGCGTGCTGCCCCTGATTCTGGGCGCCGCATTGGACCTCGCCGACCGGTCGCTGGAGTTCCTCTTCGCGGGTGCGCCCGCCCCCACGACGGGTGTGCTCGTGCTCGGCGCGACATCGAGCCCAATCCCGCTCGCCGGCGGAACGTTGGTGCCCGCGCCTGACCTGCTCGTCGGTGTGGCCACTCCGGTCGTCACTGGCGCATTTGGCCCGTACGGCGTCGGCAACGGTTTCCCGACGGGTGTGGAGCTGTTTGCCCAGGCGTGGCTTGTTGATGTCACCGCTCCGGGGTTCCTGCGCGCCAGCAACGCGTTGCGGCTCGACATCATCGTGCCCTCCGCGCCCGCGCCCCTCGTGTGGATCCCGCACCCCGCCAATGGCCTTGAGTACGCCCTCACGCCGCCGGGCACTTGGTTTGCGTGTGAGAAGGTTGCGGCGACCCACGGCGCGGTGCTCGCGGCCCTCGATTCCAATGGGATCCAAGCCTGGGCCCAGTTCACGTTCGTGACGAGCGGGCTCGCCGGCGGCTCGCTGCACATCGGCTACACCGATCGCTATTCGGAAGGCACGTTCCAATGGGTGTCGGGTGCGAGCGGCACCTACACCAACTGGGCGACCGGCGAGCCCAACGATTGGGGTGGCACCGAGGACTTTGCCCAGTGGCCGTTCAACGGGAACCAGTGGAACGACGCGTCGGGTTACGAGGCGCTGCGCGGGCTCGTCCAGCGCCCGCAGTGACGGTGCCTGCGCGCACGTGCTCAAAGATGCGGATCAGCCCGCCGCGCTGCCCAACGGTGGCGCGGTGTCAGGCTCTTTGAGGGTGTCGAGTCCCCGGCCCTCGAGCAGCGCCCGCGCGTCGCGCAGTGCGTCGTGGGCACCCGCGAGCACGAGAAGGTCGCCGCCGGCGAGCAGCAACGAGGCTTCGGGAGCGCGCAAAACCTCGCCGTCCCGCAGCGCCGAGAGCACGAGCGCCCCCGTGCGGCCCTGGAGGTCGAGTTCGCCGAGCCGGCGTCCGCACACCGGCGAATCCGCGGGCACATAAACCTCGTCCACTCCCGTGCGCGCGAGCACCTCGCGCAAGGTCTCCAGGGAATCGCCACTGGTATCGCCGCCGCGCAGCAGTTGGTAACCCTCGCGGCGGATCAGCTCGCTCTCGACGAGGATGTTGCCGCGGGGCACACCGAGGCGCTCCAACACGCGGATGAAGATCGCAACCGACGTTTCGAACTCCTCCGGGACGACCTGATCCGCTCCCATGCGGCGCAGTTCCGCGACGTCCGACATGAAGCGCGTGCGCACGATGATGTGGATGTGCGGTGCCATGCCCCGCGCGAGGTTCAGCGCGCGTCGCGTCGCGGCTTGGTCGGGGATCGCGAGCACCAGCACCCGCGCTGTCGGCACGCCCAAACGCTCCAGCGCATCGGGCCGATTGGCATCGCCGAATAGGATCGGGATGCCGTGCTTGGCGGCGCTTTTCACCGTCTGGGCGTTGAGTTCCAGCACGCAAAACGGCACACCGGTTGCGCGCAGGACGCGCGCCAGGTGCCGGCCGGTCGGACCGTACCCCACGATGACGACCTGCGGCGGGCGCTCGCCGTCCGTCAGGACGCCCTCGCGGTCCTTGCGTAGGGATTTGAATCCGAGCGCGTCGACGAGTCGCGGCAGGCCTTGCACGACGAAGGGCGTGAGCAGAAGCGATAGGACAGCGATGTTCAGGAAGAGCTGAAGGTCCGCGCCGGTCAACACGCCGGCTTTTTCCGCCTCGCGCGCGATCACGAACGAAAACTCGCCCGCCTGAAAAAGGCCAAATGCCACGAGCAACGCAACACGCGTCGATCCTGTCAACCACGCCATCAGCGGGTAGAGCACGCCCGCTTTGACGACAATCAAGAGGCCGATGCCGCCCAACACCCATTCCGGGCGCTCCAGGGTTGTGCGTGTGTCGACGAGCATCCCGATCGACAGGAAAAATAGCGCGCTGAACACGTCGCGGAACGGAAGAATCTCGCTGACGGTCTGGTTGGAATACTCCGACTCCGAAATGAAGAGGCCGGCGACAAATGCACCGAGCGCCAGGGACAAACCCATGCTCGACGTCGCGAGCGCCGCACCGAGGGCCACGAGGACGATGAACAGGACAAACAGCTCGCGCCCGCCGACACGCACGACGAGCTGAGCAAGGCGCGGAAAGCCGTAGCGCGCGAACACCAGCACCACCGCGACCCCACCCACCGCCTGGATGATCGCGAGAACAAAACCCTCGCCCTCGGCCGCTCGGCTGCCAAGAACCCAGGGCAGGGCCAGCATGATCGGGATCACGCACAGGTCCTGGAAAAGCAAGATGCCGAGCGAAATTTGGCCGTGGCGCGTGTTGGTTTGGCGCGTGTCTGCGAGGGAGCGCAGCACGAACGCTGTGGCGGAAGTCACGGCGAGGAACCCCACCAGCAACGCGAAGCTCCACGAGGCTCCGAAGGCGAGCGCTACCGCGGCGACCGCGGCAATCGTGCCCACCACTTGGCCGAGCCCGCCGATCGTCAGCTCGCGCCGCATCGCAAATAGCTTCGGCACCGAAAACTCGAGGCCGATCGTGAAGAGCAGCAGCACGACACCCAGTTCCGCGAGAGTGCTGACTTGCTCGACGTTGGCTACGCCGCCGAATCCGTACGGACCGAGCAGCATGCCGATCACGAGGAAACCCGCGAGGGACGGCAGGCGCAGGCTGCGGAACAGCAGCACACCGGGCACCGCGACCGCGAGGAGGAGGACGAGATCCGGCAGGAGCGGGATCGCCGACGCTGCGTCGAGGGGCATGCACACCATCTTGGGAGCCGCGGGCCACGGCGCCTAACGGGATCCTTGCGGCGTGTCGCGGTTCATCCCGTCCGCCGCGCTCCTGAGCAGTGGCTGCGCCGCGCGCCGTGCGAGTTTTGGGCCCCGGTCCAGTTTCAGCGCGCAGCCACTTCGATGCGCGCGTCGTTGAAACAGGCGCCGCCGCCCAGGTCGGCAAGATGGTCGGGCGCGAGCGCATTGGCCGTGCGGCCGTTCGCCGTGTGCTTTGCCCACAGCCCCTTCGGCATGTATGCGACACCGCGACGAAGGTCGGCGTCGACGTGCAGCCGAGCGTGGACCTCGCCCAAGGTGTTCCACACGCGTACGGCTTGTCCATCGACGAGGCCGCGGGCCGCGGCATCGTCGGGATGCAACGCCAGCGGGACGTCGCCGTCGAAGAGCTGTCCAAAGGTGCTGCTCGTCGTCCGGGCGATGGCGGGCGAAATCAGTGCGAGCGGACCACCCGGCGTCGGCGGCTCCGCGATCCAGCTCCAGGCACCCGCGGCGATGGCATGGAACGCCGCGGGGTCAAGGTCGATCCGCCGGTCGGGGGTCGCGGGGAAAAAGTCGACGAAGGGCACGGGCGTGAAACCGCAGTCGGGCGCGACCATTCCCGTGCGCTCGAGCTCCTGTAGGCGCGCGGGTCGGAGGCGCAAAACACGTTCGACGAAGTCGCGCTCGTCCACGGCATCGTCCGGGCGCAATAGATCCAAACGCCGCGCGAGTTCCAAAAACACTGAGTGGTTGGAGCGCGCTTCGCCCACCGGTGGTATAGCGGGCTCGTGGTGGACGAGCGCGAACGCGCCGTAACTGCGGTGGAGCTCGCGGTGCTCGAGGAAGGTCGTGGCCGGAAGCACGACGTCCGCATAACGCGCGGTGTCGGTCATCACCGCATCGTGCACGACCGTGAAAAGGTCCTCGCGCAGCAACCCCGCGCGGATGCGTTCCTGGTTCGGAAACGTCGCGAGCGGATTCGCGTTGTACACGTGGAGTGCGCGGATCGGCGTGCCTTCAGGCTCGGTCAGCGCCGCGCCCAAGCGCGCGAGGTTCACACTCCGCACTTTACCAACGGGTTCATCGCACGCAGATGCAAGCTGCCCGCGCCAAGCGCCCGAACCCGCGCTCATCGCAAAGCCGGCGCCGCGCGTGCCAAAGTGCCCCGCAACCGCGGGCAACGCGATCACCGCGGCGGTTCCCATGCCGCCCGAGCGGCTGCGCTCCACACCCCATCCACAGCGCAGCGCCGCCGGACGGATCGTGCTAAAGAGCTCCGCAAATTGCTCGATGTCGCGGGCGGCAACGCCTGACGCGGTGGCAGCGCGCGCGAGCGGCCAACGGGCAGCGGCGTCACGGAACGCGTCGACACCCCGCGCGTGTTGGGCGAGGAACTCAAGATCCGCCAAAGCGCGCTCGAACAACAGATTCGCGATGCCGAGCGCAAGCGGCAGGTCCGCTCCCGGTTGTGGTGCAAGGTGCAAATCCGCGCGCCGCGCGAAGGGTGTAGCCCGCGGGTCGACGACGATCAGGCGCGCACCGTTGTCGAGCGCGCGCTCGATGAATGGCACGGTGTGGATGCTGGTCGCGTGCGGATTGACGCCCCACAGCACGATGAGTCGGCTGTGCACGAGGTCGGGCATCGCAAACCCCGCCATTCGACCGTAAAGCGCTTCCTGGGCGGCACCGGAGGGGGCCGCACACAGGGTGCGCTCCGCCTGCGCCGCACCAAAACGTCGCAGGAAGAGCGCATCGGCGGCGTCCTGGGTCAAAAGGCCGTTGGAGCCGCCGTAACACACCGGCAGGAGCGCGTCGGGGCCGTGGTCCCGCGCGATCTGGCGGTAGCGCCCCGCCACGCGGTCCAGCGCGCGATCCCAGCTCACCGGCTCGAACCGCCCTTCGCCCTTTTGACCCACCCGCACGAGGGGCGTGCGGACCCGGTGCTCGCCGTGCACGTGCCGCGCGATGCGCCGCACCTTGCCGCAGATGAAGCCCTGCTGGAGCGGGTGCAGCGCGCCGTCGCGGGCGCTGTCCACCCGCACCACCTTGCCGTCCTCGACCGTGACGTCGAGCACGCAGGTGTCCGGGCAATCCAGGGGGCAGGCGACACGTTTGTTTTCGACCATGGGGTTGCCGGCTAATCCCCGATGTTACCTCGCGCAGCATCCTACGCAGCGCTGCGCCTAAAGGGGGCGCCGGACGCGATCGGTATGCCGACGGCCAAAACACCCGCCCTGACCCCTGCAGCGGGCGCCAGGAAGGGCCTATGCTGCCCTTCTAGGAGCCACCCCATGAAAGCTGAAATCTACACCTGGTCCTCGTGCCCGTTCTGCATCCGCGCCAAGGCGCTCCTCGACCGACGCGGTGTCGAATACACCGAGCACGTCATGGACGACAAGGACATGGAGCTGAACGCGCTCAAGCGCAAGTACAACCACCGCACCGTCCCGATCGTGCTGATCGACGGCAACTTCATCGGCGGCGCCAGCGACCTCGAAGCGCTGGACACGCGGGGCGAGCTGCGTTGAACCGCGCACTCGCGCCCAAGCGGCGTTCAAACAGGTGTCCTGGCCGCTGACCGGTACGCGTACGGAGGGGGACTTCTATGCCGCGGGAAAAACAGTTCGACGTCGCCGCGGCCCTGTGCGCTGCGATGGAGACGTTTTGGGCCCACGGCTTCGAACACACGTCGATGGAGCAGTTGCTCGCCCGCATGGGGATCCAACGCGGAAGCTTCTACGACACGTTCGGCAGCAAGCGGGAGGTGCTCCTCGCGGCGCTCGCGAACTACGATGTGTCGGTCCGCCGCGCAGCGCTGGTCAACGCCGCGGCCGGCAAACCGCCGGTCGAAGGGATCCTCGCGGTGTTTCGGGCCCTGCTCGATGGGCCGACGGGTGCAACGGCGGACAACGGCTGCTTGCTCGTCAACTGCGGCCTCGAACTCGCAGCCCGCGATGAGGCGGTCGCCGCGATCGTGCGGGCCGGGCTCGAAGACACTCGGAGTTTCTTCGAGGCGCTGGTCGAGGCCGGTCAGCGGGACGGCTCGATTCGCGCGCACCCACCCGCTCCCCTGATGGCCTCGATCCTCGGCAACCAACTGGTTGCGTTGATGGTGCACGTGCGCACCAAAGCGGGACACACGGAGCAGCGAAGCGTGTTGGCTGGCGTCGCGCACCTCTTAGGCCGCGTGGGCTGATCCGCCGGGGAGACCCCGGGGGGACGCGGCGTCGATCGAGCAAACCGTCGCTCGACGCCGCGCCTTACCGTTGAGCCGTTTCAGGTCGCTGTCAGATGGCGGGAGAAATCGGAGCCTTGGCCGGTTTTTGCCCGACATCGGGCTCCAGCGCCGCAAGGCGCTAGGCCAAAAGCCACCTGACAGCGACTTCGCGCGGGCCGTGCCGTTTTTTCCCCAGCTGTCAGCGCGGGTCGCTCCACGCAGCGGGCTCGAACGGTGTGTCGAGGGTCGTGCCCATCATGTGGTTCGCGTAGTTGGAGAGTGTCTTCATTCCGACACCTAGCACGACCTCCAACGCCTGGGCGTCGCTGTAACCCGCGGCGCGGAAAGCGTCCCGGGTCGCGGCTTCCGGCCAGCCGCGACGTGTCGTCACCTCACTCGCGAACTGGCGCAGGGCTTCGAGCTTTGCGTTCGCGATCGGCACCCCCGATCGCAACGCTTCGATCACCCCGTCGTCGACCCCTTGCATCTTCGCGATGGTCGAGTGTGCCGCCATGCAGTACGCACAGGAGTTTTCGAAACTGGTCGCCAACAGAACGACCTGGCGCTCGGTGGGATTCAAAGATGTCTGGTCGAAGAGCGCTCCGACGCTCATATAGCTTTCAAGCAGCTTGGGGGCTGCGGCCATCGTCGTCAGCAGGTTCGGAACGAATCCGAACTTGCGGCGCGCTTGGTCAAGGAGAGGGTGATCGGCCGATGCGGCCGTCTTGGTCATCGTGTTGTCATGGGTCATGGCATTTGCCTCCGGCGGGCTATATGGAACGGTCGTTCCAACTGTGACCAAAAATTCCACGTTCGCCCCGGACCCTGTTTTTGGCCCCGGGCTGGCCCCCGGGGGCCGTCACCCGCGCGCTTGCCGGGTGATGGCATTCACCACGGCCACCGTGGCGGTTTCCGCCGGGCCGCCCGATTCCCAGAGCACGTGTTGCCCCGGCGCCAGCTCCACGGGGGCCTCGTACTGCCCGGCGAGGCGTTGGTACACGGTCCAGTCCGCCTCCGAGGGCTCGCGCGGGTCCTGCGCCCGGCGGGCGAGCCGTTCCCGCGCCACGTCCGCGGAAATGCGGGGCTCAAGCAAGACCAGCGGCGCACCCCGCTCGGCGGCCAGCGCGACAAATGGCGCGCGCCAGCGGGCTTGGATGAAGCTGCCGTCGATCACGGCGCTGCGACCGGCATCCAGATCCGTGCGGGCGGCCGCGAGCAGCGCGTCGTAGGTGCGCTGTTTGGCCTCGGCCGAATAGCGCGCCGCGGTCGCGGACGGATCGGCGCCCGCGGGGGCCACCTCGCGGCGGCGGATGTCGCTGCGGTGCAAGGTCGCCCCGAGCAGGCGGGCAACTCGCTCCCCGAGCCAACTTTTTCCGCTCGCCGGCAAACCGCACATCAACACCAGCGCGGGCGGAAGGTGGTACGACGCGGCGAGGAGCGCATAACGCGTGCCCGCGACCCGCGCGGCGTCGCGCGCACCATCGTCGAGTTCCGCCGACGCCGCCCGCAGCCCTGCGACCTTCGCGCGGACAAGCGCGCGGTAGGTCTTAAAACCGGGCATCACGACCTCGAGGTCCGGATCCTTCGCGAGCCGCGCGTATTCGCGCGCAAGCCACGCCGCCGACGCGCGGTGGCCCGCGAGGTCCAGATCCATCAAAAGGAACGCAAGGTCGAGGCCCTGGTCCGCACGGCGCAGGTCCGCATCGAACTCGAGCGCGTCGTAGATGACGAGCTGTGAGCCCCGTGCCCACACGTTGCCCGCGTGCAGGTCGCCGTGGCCGTCCACCGCGCAGCCGCGCGCGACGCGCGCTGCCAACGCTGTGTGGTGCTCCCTGAAAAAGCCCTCTGTCGAGTGCCGCAGGAACGCCGTGAGCTCAGGCGACAGCGCGGGTTTGGCTCCGCCCTCCAGCGCTTCCAAGTTGTCGAGCGCGAGCCGCTCCAGCCGCGCGGGATCGGCCGCGCGGTCGACGTGCGGGCCGCGCTCGGCTTCCTTGTGGAACGTCGCGAGCCGCCGTGCGAGCGCCCCGAGCAGTTCGTGGTCGACTTCGCCGCGCTCGAGGCGTCGGTCCAACAGGTATTGCGCGCTCAAGCGCCGCATGTGCACGGCAACCGCCTGCGCGCCCGCGGGCGGATCCTGTGCTGCGTCGAACGGCTCGAAGCGCGCCGCGCCGTTAGGCTGCGGCATCAGCGCCATCAACCCAAGGTACGTGTCCTTGGCGAGGCGCGCGTTCAGCCGCAGCTCCTCGCGCGCGGCAGCCAAGCGGAGTTCGGGTGTCGAGAAGTCGAGGAAAGCGTGGCGCACCTCGCGCTTCACCTTAAAAACCTCGTCGCCCACCAGCGCGACGACGCTGCAATGGGTGTGGATCAGCTCCGGGCGTCCCTCCGCGGCCGGGTACGTCGCGGGGTTGCGAAGATGTGTGTCGAGTTCGTGGAGGTCCATCGCGGCCCGGCGAGGATAGCCCGCGCGGCGTGACGGCCTCACCCTCGCCCAGGGGTCGGGGCCTCGGCTATAGTCCGGCGGACCGCCGCGCACCGACTTGCAGCCCCGCCCCCGAAGCCACCCATGGACGCACCCTCACCGAGCGAGCCCCCCCGCGACGTCTTCGGCGCCCGCATGCCCCTCGTGGGGGTCATCATGGGCAGCACGTCCGATTGGGAAACGCTGCGGCACGCCACCGTCGTGCTGGAAGAGCTCGACATCCCCTACGAGCGACGTGTGGTTTCCGCGCACCGCACCCCCGACCTGCTCTTCGAGTACGCCGCGGGCGCGAGCGGACGCGGCCTCAAGGTGCTGATCGCGGGAGCCGGTGGAGCTGCCCACCTGCCGGGCATGGCAGCGGCCAAAACCGCGCTGCCGGTGTTGGGTGTGCCGGTGCGCTCCGCGATGCTCGCGGGCGTCGATGCGCTGCTCTCGATCGTGCAGATGCCTGCGGGTGTCCCGGTCGGGACGCTTGCGATCGGGCCCGCGGGTGCGACCAACGCGGGGTTGCTGGCTGCGTCAATCCTCGCACTCGCTGACCCTGCGCTCGCGCAGCGGCTCGACCGCTGGCGCGCCGAGCAGACGCGCCGTGTGCTCGAGGCGAAGCTCTAGCGCCCATGGATCACATCGTGTTGCCCGGCGCGACCTTGGGCATCCTGGGGGGCGGGCAGTTGGGGCGCATGGGCGCCATCGCCGCGCGCCGCCTCGGGTACCGGGTGCATGTCCTCGACCCCGAGCCCGATTGCCCCGCCGCGCAGGTCGCCGACGAGCACATCCAGGCCCCGTACTCTGACTTGGACGCCGCGCGCCGGCTTGCGATCGGCGTACGTGTCGTGACGTTCGAGTTCGAGAACGTGCCCGCCGCGACGCTCGCGGAGTTGGAAAAGCATGTGCCGGTGCGCCCCTCGGCGCATGCACTCGAGATCTGCCGCCACCGCGTGCGCGAGAAGCAGTTCCTCGCCTCCCATGGCTTTCCGGTCGCCCCGTTCCGGGTGATTGCGAGTCTCGAAGACCTCGAGCGCGGCCTGGCAGAGTTAGGCGTTCCCGCGATCCTCAAAACCGCCGAGTTCGGTTACGACGGCAAGGGCCAGCGGCGCATCGCGCACGCCGACGAAGCGGCGCTCGCGTTTGCGCCGTTCGCGGGCCACACCGCGGTGCTCGAAGCGTTTGTTCCGTTCGACGCCGAACTCTCCGTCATCGGCGCCCGCGCGCAAGGCGGCGAGTTCCGCGCGTTTCCGGTGTTGCGCAATGCTCATGCGCGGCACATCCTGGACGTGACACGCGCTCCCGCCGGCATCGCTCCCGCGCTCGAGGCCCGCGCACGCGAACTTGCGCGCGGTATCGCAGCGGCACTGGACCTGATCGGACTGTTGACCGTCGAGCTGTTCCTCGTGGGCGACGATCTCGTCGTCAACGAACTTGCGCCGCGGCCGCACAACTCCGGGCACGGAACCATCGAAGCCGCGGCCACCGACCAGTTCGAGCAGCACCTGCGCGCCGTGTGCGGCCTGCCGCTCGGGCAAACCGAGCTCCTGCGGCCGTTTGCGATGGCGAACCTCCTCGGCGATCTGTGGGAGCGCGGCGAGCCCAACTGGCAAGCGGCGCTGCGCGAGCCCGGTGTGCGCCTGCACCTGTACGGCAAAAAAGAGCCGCGGCCGGGACGCAAGATGGGGCACCTGACCGCACTCGCGCAGAGCGCAGACGCCGCCGAAGCGCTCGTGCGCCGCGCGCGCTCGGCGCTCTAGTGCCAGCGCGAGCGGCAGCGATCAGGCCCAGCGCACCAGGTTGCGCAGGGTCAAGTCGAAGGGACTGGTTTCGGGGAAGCGCGCGCGGATTCCGTATCCGTAGTCGCCGGAGAGCTCGACGTTGTGGTGGCCCGTGTAGGTCTGCACACCTTCGCGCTCCTCGCCCCGCGGACCGAGCCGAACGGCACTCATGTTGTTAAGGCCCGCGCCGTGGGAATGGTGGCCGAGAACCAGCTCCACGAGGACCTCCTCGGGATGCAGGTCGCCCAGGTGCAGGTCGACTTCCACTTCGATCGTGTCTCCGCTCTTGAGGCGCGAAAGGTCGCCGATCCGCGCCGAACGCAGGCTGAGTTGCTCGAAGGAGCGCCGCAGACGTTCGTGGCGCGCCGCCAAACGCCGCGCACCCGCCTGGCGCCCGCGTTCAAGGTCGTCCCACGCCGCCAGCAACGGCCCGTACGCGCGCGCCGCGTACTCCCCCACCATGCGGTCCGTGTTGAAAACTCCGGGCAGAGTTGCGAAGCTGCGTTTGACCTTTTCGATCCAACCCAGCGGCAGGCCGCGGGCATCGCGCTCGAAGTACAGCGGGATGACTTCGTCCTCGAGCAACTGCATCAGGTGCTCGTTGTCGAGCTGGTCCTGCAATTCCTGATCGGCGTACACGCGCGGGCCGCCGATCGCCCAGCCATTGTGGCCATCGTAGCCTTCGATCCACCAACCATCGAGCACCGACAGGTTGAGGCCGCCGTTTGCCGCGACCTTCATGCCCGACGTACCGCTGGCCTCGAGGGGCCGGATGGGGTTATTGAGCCACACGTCGACACCCTGCACGAGGTGGCGTGCGAGTCCGATGTCGTAGTTCTCGAGGAACACAACCTTTCCAACCATCGAACCGGAGCGGCCAAGTTGGGCAATCTGGCGGACGAGTTCCTTGCCTTGGCCATCCGCGGGGTGCGCCTTGCCAGCAAAGAGAAACAGCACCGGGCGGTCCTCGTTGTGCAGCAGCGCCTCGAGCCGTGCGGGATCCTTGAAAAGGAGCGTGGCACGTTTGTACGGCGCGAAACGGCGCGCGAAGCCGATCACGAGCGCGTCCGTGCGCAGTCCGTCGAGGACACGCGCGAGCACCTTGGGGCTGTCCTGGCGCGCGCGGAAGCTGCTTTGCAGGGCGTGCGCCGCTGCGACCAGGAGTTCGCGCTTTGCGTGGGCACGCTCCGCCCAAAAAACATCCGGGTCGAGCTTCTGGGCCGCGGCCTCGAAGTGCTTGCCGCCGAGAACCTCGCTCCCCGCGCCGAAGATGCTCGCGAGAGAAGGGCGCGTCCAGCTCGCGAGATGGATGCCGTTCGTGACGTGCGTGACGGGGATCTCGTTCTCGAGCAATCCTGACCAGTAGGGGCGCAACAGCCCACGCGAGACTTCCTCGTGTTTCTCGGCGACGCCGTTGACGAAGCTGGCGAGGCTCATCGCCAGGTAGGTCATGTTGAAGCCGCCGCTGTTGCCGGGCTCCTGGCCGAGCGCAAGGAACGGATCCCACGTCAGGCCGATGCGCTGCGACACATCCGAGAAGTAGCGCCGCAGGAGCTCCTCGGGGAATACATCGTGGCCCGCGGGAACCGGTGTGTGGGTCGTGAACGCGGTGCTGGCACGCACGATCTCGCGCGCTTCGGCGAACGTCAGGTCGTCGCGCTTCATGGTGAGCGCGACACGCTCAAGCGCCGCGAAAGCCGCGTGGCCTTCGTTCAGGTGGAGCACACGCGGTTCGAGGCCACACGCCGCAAGTGCGCGCATGCCGCCGTGGCCCAGCGCGATCTCTTGCAGGAGTCGCAGCTCCTGACCCGCACCGTAGAGGCGATGGGTTATGCGGCGATCCTCCTCGCCGTTCTCTTCAACGTCTGAGTCGAGCAGGAACAGGCGCACGCGCCCGACGTCTACACGCCAAACTGCAAGGGTCAACGTGCGGTGCGGCAACTGCACGCTGACCTTGACGTGCGCGCCTTTGTCGTCCAACACGGCGCGCAGCGGCAGGTGGCGCGGGTCGTTTTCGACGTCCGCGGAGATCTGCTCCCCGTTCATCCCGATGCGCTGGTCCACGTACCCCTTGCGGTAGAAGAGCCCCACCGCGACCAGGGGCAGGTTGAGGTCGCTGGCGCTCTTGAGGTGATCGCCGGCGAGCACACCCAGTCCGCCGCTGTAGATGCGCAGGGATTCGTGGATGCCGAACTCGAAGCAGAAGTACGCGATCGGCTCGTCGCGCGTCGCCACACCTCCGCCCGCGAACTCCACCCGATCGCGGGTCGCCGCCATGTAGGCTTCGAAGCGCGCCATCACGCGCGCCAAGCGCTTTTGGAACGCGGGATCGGCGGCTTTCGCTTCGAGGTCGCGCTGGTAAACACGCCGCAGGAACGCCACGGGGTTGTGGCCCGAATCACGCCAGCCGCGGGGCGCAATCTCCTCGAACAGCCCCGGCGCTTCGTTGTCCCAGCTCCACCACAGGTTTTGAGCGAGCCGGTCGAGCCCCTCGAGCGCGGGTGGCAACGTCGCCGCTACGTCGAACCGCAGCAGCGCGGGCATGTTCGTGGCCGTCGGTACTTGGCGGCGGACGGGGAGCGGGAAACGGGGTGTGCTGGCGGGGGTGGCGCCGCGGCGCGACTGCGCGCGTTCGAGGGCGCTCTTGAACGCCGTGTGGTAGTGCTGGATGAGGTGGGTCCAGGAGGCTTTTTCGGCCGCTTCGAGGCACGCCTTCGCCACCTGGTCGTGATCGCGCGGGTAACACAGGTGGCGCTCGATCACACGCTCCAGTTCGGCCAAGACTTCATCGACCGCCACGCCTTGGCGGTCGATCACATCGACGCCATTCTCGGACTCAAGGTGCTGCGCCCGCGCCCAAACGCCAAATCCGGCGCAGTCCGTCGTGATCGTCGGCACACCGACACCGATGCTCTCCGCCGGGGTGTAACCCCACGGCTCGTAGAACGACGGGAAGCAGGAGAAATCCATCGCCGCAAGCAGCGCTTCGTACTGCAGATCGAACAGCCCGTCCTGACCGTCGAGGTACACCGGGACCTGGATGATCTTGACACGCGAGCCGTGGCGGTTGTCGAGACCCACCGCGACCGCATGGCGCTGCACCGGATCGTTGTGCGGATCGAAGAGCTGGTGCGTGGAAAAACCGATGGGTGCAGCGGGCAGGGTGGGCGGGTTGTCGCGTCGGTCGCGCAGATCGCGCGACACCCCGGAGTTGCCCGCGGGCACGAGAACAAAAAGCACCACGCGCGGACCTTCACGCTGCTCGAGGCGCGCAAGGGAGTCCATCAACAGGTCGATGCCCTTGTTGTGGAACTCATAGCGGCCCGAAATCGTGAGCAGCTTGGCGTCGGAAACGTCCTCGCCGACGATGAGCGACGCAATCGCATGGAGCCGGCGCCGCACCTCCTTGCGCGGTGTGTCGCCGACGAGCTCCGCGAGCAATCGCAGGTCGAGACCGTTGGGCAACAGCGGGTCGGCGGTACGCCTGTGCAGAAGTTCGGCTTCGTCGGCGGTGATCTGGCTGACCGTCGTGAAAACGTCGGCTTCCCGCGCGGCCACCCCTTCCATCGAGTGCTTGGATCGCACGCCGATGGAGTCGGCCGCCTGCTCAGGCGTGCGCTGCCCAAGGGCGGCTGACGGCGGGAGCCCCGTCGACGAAAGCGAGCGACCGAGCATCGTCGCGTGGGTCGTGAAGACCGTGCCGACCTCGGGCAGGTGCGTTTTCAGGTAGAGGAGCCCCGACGCGGTCATCCACTCGTGGAACTGCGCCACCGCATGGCCGCCGTTGGGTTCCAAGTAGAGCCGCCACCAGGTCTCGATCACGATGCCCGCGGCGTGGCCGAACATGGCGGGCTCGACATAGTCCCAGCTTCCGAACAGCGAATCGACGCCGTAGCGGTCCCAGAGGCCGGAGAGAACCGCGTCCTTCTGCGGGAAGAACTGCGAGAAGCCGACCAGGATCGTACGCGGTTTGCCGGGCACCTGCCAGCGGCCGACCTTCACCGCCACGCCGCGCGCACGGCACGCTTCGACGAAGGCTTCGAACCCCGCTTCCTCCTCGAAGGGCAGGGTATGGGTGCGCTCGAGCAGCCACGGTCCTAGCGTGACGTAGTCCTCGCCCAGACGCTCGGTGAGCTTGCGTGCCTTGCTGGAAACGACGGTGTAGATGCCGCCGACCTTGTTGCAAACTTCCCAGCTGACTTCGAAAAGGGTGAACGGCATCACGGGGGGGAGAGCGCTGACGGGGGAGCCGCGGGTGCGGCGGAGAAGGGACGGGGAAGGTCGACCGGTGAACGGGGAGCGAGCGGCGCACCGTGCGCGGCCGCAAGGCGGCCACGCGGGCGGCGGCCACGCGGGCGGGTGCGACGCCGGCTGGCGCGGGGCGGATCAGCGGTGCGCGAGCGCGGCGTTCCCGTCGGCGGAGGCCATCAATGCAGCGATCCGACGGCGGAAGTCCGTTACAGCGTTCATGGTCGTGATGTACGCATCGTGCGGGGACGCGTACGGACTGAAGTATTTGTGCACGTCCCCGTCTGAGAAGAACTTGACGCACATGTAATAGAAGTGGTCCGACGTCGTCATGCGGCGCCAGGTGGCGAGCAGGTCCGGCCGGCTGGATGCGAGGGCCCGCACGTCGCGGCCGAGAGCATAAACCTCCGCGTGGGCCGCCCGCTGCATGGAGTTGCCGAGCCACGCGGTGAGGTCGCGCTCCGCATCCGCCCACGACACCGGATAGGGGATGTCAAGACGTGCGATCGGATCGGTGGATGCGGCCACCTCCGAAGGGGTTTCGAAGCGGAACCTCGGGTTTGCGAGGATCGCCGCGGGCAGGTGCTCCATGAACTGGAACACTCCCGTGTCGGCCCACTGGTGCTCGCCAAACGTCTCGAAGTCCATGAACAGACCGACGAAGCGATCTTCCTCCGGAAGGTCGTGGACCCAGGACGCGAACTTCTCGGCGGTCAACGGCCATTCGGACCATCCACGATTCGAGAAGCGGAATGCGATGTCGTCCGAGAACTTGTACGAGCGCAACAGCACCTTGATCTCGTCGCAGTCCTCCGGGCGGTAAACCCGGTGCGGGCTGCGCCAGCCAATGAGGTGATCCGCGCCCTCGGCCATGATCGCCTTGAAGCCCATGCTCTCCGCAATCTGCGCGACGCGGTTGGAGCAGATCAGCTCCGTGTTGCGGAACGAGGTAGGGCGCTGCCCGAACAACTGCTCGATGCGGCGCGCCTGCGCTTCAACCTGCTCGCGGAACTCGTCCTCGTCGCCCAGGAATGCGAGGCTGTGGTGGCTCGTTTCGCATAGGAACTCGACGCAGCCCGTGCGCGCAAGGCGCCGGAAGCTGTTGAGGGTCTCGGGTGACCACGCCTCCATTTGGTCGAGCGCCGTGCCCGACACCGAAAACGCGCAGCGAAAGCGCCCCTGGTGCGCCTCGACGAGCCGCAGCAAGAGCGCGTTCATCGGCAGGTAGCACTTTTCGGCGACCCGGCGCAGGATGCGTTCGTTCTCGCTGTCGTCGAAGTAATCGTCCGCTGCGCCGATGTCGAAGAATGTGTAGCGCCGCAACCGGAACGGCTGGTGCACCTGGAAGTAAAAAACGAGCGACGTCATTGAAGAATCTCCTTGTAGACGTCCCGCACGAGCTCTCCGCGCAGTTCCCAGCGCATGCGGCGCACTTCGTCGCGCCCGCTCTCCGCCAAGTTCTTGCGCAGGGGCGCGTATTCGAGGACCGCCAGGATCTTGTTGGCGAGTTCATCCACATCCCAAAAGTCGACCTTGAGGGCGTGGGTCAGGATCTCGGATACACCGCTTTGGCGCGAGACGATCACGGGCACGTCGAGGGCCATGGCCTCGAGCGGGGTGATGCCGAAGGGTTCCGACACGGAAGGCATCACGTAGAGGTCCGCCATCGAGTACATCCGTTCCACGTCTTTGCCGCGCAGGAAGCCCGTGAAGTACACGTTCTTGGCAAGGCCGAGGCGCGCGGAGCGCTCAACCATCGCGGGCAGCATGTCGCCGCTGCCGCTGACGACGAACAGCACGTCCGGCCGCAGACTCACCACCCGCGCGGCAGCTTCCAGGAAGTAGTCCGGCCCCTTCTGGAAGGTCACACGGCCAAGGAACAACACGATCGGATCGTGGATGTGGCGCACACCCCGCCATTGCTGACGCTGTTCGTCTTGGGTGACCGCGTTGTGGATGACACGTAGTTTTGCCGCATCGACGCGATAACGCCGCTTGAGGATGCTGGCCGTGTAGTGGCTGACACAGACCACCCGGCTCGAAATGTCGAGGCCGAGCTGCTCGATCGCCTTGACGTGCGGGTTGGGGTTTTCTCCGCTGCGATCGTGCTCCGACGCGTGGACGTGGGCAACGACCGGTCGTCCGGAGATCTCGGCGGCGGCGGCCGCCGCCGGGAACGTGATCCAGTCGTGGGCGTGGATGACGTCGAACTGCTCACGGCGCGCGATTTCGCCGACGGCCAGGGCAAAACGCGCCACTTCGCCGAACAGGTCGTGGCCATAACCACCCTGGAAGGCGAGGCGCTCTTCAACCTCGTATTCAACGTCGGGTGACGCAGCCGCGGGTGCATCGAGGGCCGCTTGGCGCGCGCGCAGCGCCGCCGCCACCGTTTTGGCGAGCTCGCGCCAGCCCGGGGCATCAAACGGCCGCCCTCCAAGAACGAGGTTTTCGAGCAACCCGGTCGGCAACCAGGGCTGGAGCGCGCTTTGTAGGTCGGCGGGCAACGCCATGGCAGCGCCCGGATCGGCGTAGGGCGAAAGCGCGGACCCAAGGTCGACGATGGGCGCAGCGCCCATGGTCGCTTCGATCTCGTCCGGCGACGCGTAACCCGCAGAGCTGCGCAGTTGGGCTTCAACCACGCGCCACAGGTGGGACTCGCCCGCCGTGGCACCCGCGCGGATCCGTTCGACGGCAACCGCCGCCGCGCTTTCGCCCGTGCTCCCCGCTGCCGTGCTCCCCGCAGGCGCCTCGCGCGGCACGCGGACACGCCGTCGAAAGCGCACCTGGTTTGCGCCGATGAGGCGGATATGACTCGCGTCCTCGTCGCCTAGCGCCTTGGGCACGACAAACAGCACTTCGACCCCCGCGCGCGCGAGACCCACGGTGAGGCCGTGGCAGGCCGTCCCCAGGCCGCCTGAAATGTGCGGCGGGAACTCCCAACCCAACATCAGGACCTTCACGGCGACGCGTCCTCGAGCAGGCGTACGGCGCGCAGCACCTCGGCGACGCTCCACGCTTGCGCGTAGGTGCCCCCCGGTTTGTGCGGCGGATCCCCGTCGAAGACCTCCGAAAGGTGGTTCAGGCCCTGGCGGTCGAGGTTTTCCTTGAAACGCTCGAGCGCTTCCCGCAACCCGCGCACGCGACGCCGACGCGCGCCATGGACACGCAAAAATGCCTCGGTGTACGGCCCGATCAACCAGGGCCAAACCGTGCCCTGATGGTATGCGCGGTCGCGCTGCTCTTGACTGCCGACGTAGTGGCCTTCAAAGCGCGGGTCCTGGGGCGCCAACGTGCGCAGCCCAAACGGCGTGAGCAGCTCGATTTCGGCCCAGTGCACGATGTCCGCGCGCCGGCTTTGACTGAGCGGGCTGAACTCGAGCGCAGCTGCGATCACCTGGTTCGGGCGCAGGCTGCGATCGACCCCGGTCGTCGGGTTCCAGACGTCCGCGAGGTAACGCTCGTCCGCGAGCCACAGCCGCCGCAGGAAACTCTTGCCCGCGAGCCGCCGCCGTGTCGCCCACTCGCGCTCTTGATCCCCATCGCCTTTAGCCTTCGCGCGCAGCTCCAGCAGCGCGAGCAACTGGTACCACAGGGCTTCGATCTCGACCGGGCAACCGTCGCGGGGTGTGACCGGACCCGCGGCCGTGCGCGCATCCATCCAGGTCGCGTTCTGGTCGGGGCCGCCGACCACGAGCAGGCCCGCGGCGTCAACACGCGCGAGCGGGCAACGGCCATCAAGGTACGCACGCGCGATTTCGGCGAGAGCCGGATAGAGGTGTTCCGCGAGCACGAACGGGTCGCCGCCCGCCACTTCGAACAGGCGCACCGCGCGCGTGAACCACAACGCCGCGTCGGCAGAGTTGTACGCGCTATCGTCGATACCCGTGCCAAACACGTTGGGCAGTAGGCCGTCCTGGAGGAAGCGCAGCGCTCCCACCAGCGCGTCGCCGCACTCTTTCAGCTTGCCGCGGGTCAGCAGCAGCCCAGGAAGGGAAAGGTACGTGTCGCGGCCCCATTCGCCGAACCACGGGTATCCCGCGATCACGCCGGTGCGGCCCTTGGGATCGCGGTAGAGGTAGGCCTCGCACGCCAGCGACAGGCGCCCGCTGAGGTCCAGCGGCCGGTCGAGGGAGCCCAGTGCGCGGCGTTCGTCGAGGCGACGTGCGGATTCCGCGCGCCACAGGGCAATGGGGTCCCCCACCGCTTCGTCGATCGACGCGGCAAACACGATTTCGGCGCCGATCGGCAAGTCCAGCTCGAACCAACCCGGGCTGGCCTGGTCCTCATGCCCGTCGTAACCGCGTGCGAGGTCCTCGCGGTATTCGATGCGCCGGTACCACACCGGATCGGCTTCGTAGCGCACCTTCGCCACGCCCGGAGCCGACGCTTTTGACCCCGCATCCGTGCCGCCGTCCGTGCCGCCGTCCGTGCCGCCGTCCGTCCCGCCGTCCGCGCCCAGGGTCGTGAACAGGCGCGGGAGCCCGCCGTAGGGCTGGAATACGAAGGCGCCGTTTTCGCGCCGCGCTCGACTGTCGAACGCGAGGTTTTCGGCCGTCAGCGCGTCCGCCTCGCGGTACGGCAAGAGTGGCCGCAGGCGCAGGCGCAACCCGGCCCGCGTCCCGTGGTTGTGGTAACGCACCAGCACCGCGTGACGACCGCGGGGCATCAGGACCTCGCGGGTGATCGCGGCGAGCCCGAGGCGGTAGTGCCAGCGCGGCCACGGCACGAGTTCGAAGGCTTCGAGCCCCAGGTGGCCATGGGGTGCGTAGACACCCGGGTAGCGGGCAAGGCCCAGGGGGAAGGAGCGCTCCTGGCCAAAAAGTTCGGGTCCGATAACCGTCTCGTCCAGGCGCGCGAGATAGACGTGGCGTTTGGCGCTCGTCGGTGTCGGCGCGACCAAGAGACCGTGGTACCGCCGGGTCGCCCCCATCGGCACGGTGGACGACGCGTACCCCCCCGCGCCGTCGGTTTCGAGCCACTCGCGCGTGAGGGACACCTCGAGCCGCAAGCACTCGTCGCGACCCAGGCGGACCAGGGGCTCGCTCGGGCAGGCGACACCCCGCTGGGATTGCAGGGACGAAGAGTGAGAAGAAGAAGAGGTGTCGGGAATCATCGGGGCGCGCGGGAAGAACGTCGGGCGGAAGGGGTTGTAGCGCGGTGGATCACGCGGTGTCACGGGCGGCGGCGCGGGCCGTCCCCCGGGGGGCCCGCGCGGACGTCGACGGAGAGCTCGCCCGCCAGGGTGGCCGTGGTCGCGCCCGCCAAGACCCCCGTGCCGTCGCCCCGTTCCACCTCGGTCCGCACCGTGACGTGGATCGCGTAGGGCGCCTTCACCACGAGCACCTGAACCCGATCCTCGCCCAAGTGCCAGTGAAGTTCACCTTCGAGCTCAAAAACCGCTCGCAACCCACCCGTGCCCTGACCCTGACCGTCCTCTTGGGCGCCCGGATCCTCCACTCAATCGCGCGTGCCGCGGGCCCACGCCGCGCTGCCGTCGCGGCCCCACGGACCGCAGCCACGGCGATCCGACCCCCCTGCCACGCGCGAAGGGAGACGAGTTTGAGTTCGAGGAACTCGGCGTCGAAGGGTGCGCCGGGTTCCGCGCGGAAAAATTTGGAGCGCGCGGGAAAGCTGGAACGTCTCGCCATGGCTTTGGGCATGCTAACGGGCACCGCGCACTCCCGCATACGGACGCGCCCCCATGGAGACGCGTCTTGAGTTCGCGATCCTGCCCCAGCCCGACGACGAGACCTGCGGCCCGACCTGCCTCCAAGCGGTTTACGCCTATTACGGCGACCACCGCCCGTTGGCCGAGGTCATCGCGCAGATCACGCCCCTCGAGCACGGCGGCACGCTCGCAGTGATGCTTGCGAACCACGCGCTGCGAAGCGGCCGGTATCGAGCGCGGATCCACACCTTCAACCTGCAGGTTTTCGACCCGTCCTGGTTCGACCACCCGCGCGAACACATGCGCGCCCGCCTGGACGCCCAAGCGACGATCACACGCAACCCCAAAAAACGCCTCGCGTCACAGGCGTACCTTGAGTTCCTCGACCACGGGGGCGAGGTGCGCTTCACGGACCTCACCCCTGCGCTCCTTCGCAAGCACCTCAAACGCGACCAGCCGATCCTCACCGGCCTGTCCGCCACGTTTTTGTACCGTTGCCCACGTGAAGTGGGCTCGCCGCTGCGCTACGACGACGTGAAGGGCGACCCCCAGGGCCACTTCGTGGTGCTGTGCGGTTACGACTCCGAGTCGCGGCGGGTGCTGGTCGCGGATCCGCTCCACACCAACCCGCTCTCAAAATCACACTTCTACGAAGTCGACATCGATCGGCTGATCAACGCCATCATGCTCGGCATCTTGACCTACGACGCGAACATCCTCGTCCTCGAACCCATCCGAGTGCCCGCCCCTTCGCGCGACTGAACCCATGCCGCTGCTGCTCGTCGTCAACAACCCGCAGAACTGGAAACTCGACATCCCGGGGGTCGAGGTCGTCGCCGCGCGCACGTACCTGACGGAACCGGCCTACAGCAGCTTGCGTGGTGTCAAGCTGTACAACCTGTGCCGGTCGTACGCGTACCAAAGCTTAGGTTACTACGTTTCCCTGTTAGCCGAGGCCCGCGGGCATCGGGCACAACCCAGCGTGGCCGCCATCCAGGACCTGCGGTCTCAGATTGCGACGGCAACGGTCTCGGAGGAACTCGAGGAGCTCATCCAAAAGTCTTTCAGCCGGCTCTCCGCGGACGAGTACATGCTCAGCATCTACTTCGGACGCTGCCTCACGAAGCGCGACCAACGGCTCGCCGCGGCCCTGTGCAACCAGTTCCAAGCACCGCTCCTGCGCGCGCGTTTCGAGAAGCTCGAGCGCGGCACTTGGCGCCTTGCGCATGTGGGTCCGATCCCCGCGGCCGACATCCCCCAAAGCCACCTGCCATTTGTCATCGAGGCCGCGACCGAGTACTTCCAAAACCGCAGTTGGGGGCAACGGCGGGAGAAGCGCCCGCGCGCGCACTTCGCGATCCTCCACGACCCCGAAGAAACCTCGCGGCCGTCGAACCCGCGTGCCCTCGCGAAGTTCCAAAAAGCCGCAAAAGAACTCGGGATCGCCGCCGAACTGATCACCAAAGCGGACTTTCCGCACATCGCGAGTTACGACGCGCTCTTCATCCGCGCCACGACCTACGTCAACCACTACACGTGGCGTTTCGCGCGCCGCGCGGCCGCGGAAGGACTGGTCGTGATCGACGATCCCCAGTCCATCGTGCGCTGCACGAACAAGGTTTATCTCGCCGAGCTGCTGCAGCACCACAAGATCCGCACCCCGCGGACGCTGATCGTCCATCGCGACAACCGCGACCGGGTGCTCGCCGAACTCGGGCTGCCCTGCGTGCTCAAACAACCCGACAGCGCCTTCTCGATGGGCGTCAAAAAGGCCCGCACGGAAGAAGAGTTGAAGCAGTTGCTTGATGCGCTGCTCGAGGAATCCGAACTCGTCATCGCGCAGGAGTTCCTGCCTACGGACTACGACTGGCGTGTGGGTGTGTTCGACCGCAGACCGCTCTACGTGTGCCGCTATTTCATGGCCGAAGGCCATTGGCAGATCGTGTCGCGCGAGGGCAAGGAGACCGACTACGGGCGCATCGAGACCTTACCCGTGGGTCAAGCGCCCGCCAACGTCGTGCGCACAGCCCTGCGCGCCGCCAACCTGGTCGGCGACGGGCTGTACGGCGTCGACCTCAAGCAAAGCGGAAAAGACGTTTACGTGATCGAGGTCAACGACAACCCGAACATCGACGCGGGCTTCGAAGACCGCGTGCTCGGCGACGAACTCTACATCGCGATCATGCGCGGGATGTTGGCACGGGTCGAGGAGCGGGGCTGACGTCCATGGCACACGATCCGCTGCACCTGTTCGAGGGTTTTGGCATCGAGCTCGAGTACATGATCGTCCACGCCGACGGGCTGGACATCGCTCCCCTCGCGCCGGCCTTGCTCGATGCCGCCGCCGGCGTCCCGGGCACCGAGGACGTCGAGCGCGGGGCTATCGCCTGGTCGAACGAGCTCGTCGCCCACGTCGTCGAGCTCAAAACGAATGGGCCCGCTCCGCGGCTCGCGGGACTCGACGCCGCATTCCAGCGCAACGTCGACGAAATTCAACGGCTGCTCGCCGATCGGGGCGCGCGGTTGCTTCCGGGCGGAATGCATCCCTGGATGGTGCCCACCAAGGAAACCCAGCTCTTCCCCGGCGAACACAACGAGGTCTACGCGACCTTCGACCGTATCTTCGACTGCAAGCACCACGGCTGGTCGAACCTGCAGAGCACGCACATCAACCTGCCGTTTGCCGACGACGATGAGTTCGGCCGTTTGCACGCGGCGATCCGCGTCGCCCTGCCGATCCTGCCGGCCCTGAGTGCGAGCACGCCGGTGATGGACGGTGCTCCCACCGGATTCCTCGACAACCGACTGCGCGTTTATCGCAACAACGCCCGCGCCGTGCCCGAAGTGAGCGGCAAGGTCGTGCCCGAACCAGTTTTCTCGCGCACCGCATACGAATCCGAACTGCTCGCCAAGGTGTACCGCGCGCTCGAGCCCCACGATCCGGAAGGTGTGCTGCGCCACGAATGGGCGAATGCACGCGGCGCCATCGCGCGCTTCGACCGCATGGCCATCGAGATCCGCATCCTCGACATCCAAGAGTGCCCGCGGGCCGATCTGGCGGTTGCGACGGGTGTCGTCGAGCTGGTGCGCGCCCTGTGCGACGAACGCTTGAGCGACCACGGAGCCCAACGCGCCGCGGACACGGACCGTCTCGCCCGGATCCTGTGGCAGGTCGTCGACGCGGGCGATCAGGCGGTCATCGACGATCCCCATTACCTGACGCTCCTTGGGTGGCGCGGCAAACCGCGCTGCACGGCGGGTGAATTGTGGGCGTACCTCATCGAGCGCATCGTGCCCGCGCGCGATCCCGCGCGTGGAACGCTGGATATCATCCAAAATCGCGGTCCCCTTGCGCGCAGGCTCGCGGACGCGGTCGGATCGGCGCCGAGCCGCGGCGCACTGCGCGAAGTCTGGCAGGAACTCGCCGACTGCCTTGGCGAAGCGCGTCTATTCCTGCCTTGAAACCCGCGGTCCGGCGGCGGCGAGCGGCGGCGCTGCGCCCGCCGGGGTTGCTCGTTACGTGCGAGCACGCCTCGAACCGTGTTCCGCCGGCGCTGCGCGCGCTCTTCTCCGGTCAACGGGCACTCCTTGCGAGCCACCGCGGCTTCGACGCGGGCGCCCGCGCCGTGGCACGTTCGTTTGCCCGCCGCTTCGACGCAACGCTGCTCGAAGGCGCGGTCAGCCGGCTCGTGATCGACCTGAACCGATCGGCGCAGCACCCGCACCTGCTCGGTCCCACCCTTCGCGCGCTGCCACTTGCGGCGCGGCGCGCGCGCCGCGCAGAACTCCTGGCGACCCTTTGGGAGCCCTACCGCGCCACGGCGGAGGTCGAGGTCGCGGCGCTGCTCGAAAGCCATTCGTGCGTGCTCCACCTCTGCGTGCACTCCATGACCCCCACGTTGGGCGCGGTGCGGCGCGACATGGACGTCGCACTGCTCTTTGATCCCGAGCGCCGGCTCGAACGGGAACTCGCGCGGGCGTGGCGCGCGGAGCTCGAGGCGGCAACGGGCCTGCGCGTGGCATTCAATCGGCCGTACCGTGGCACGAGCGACGGCCACACGACAGCACTGCGGCGTGTGTTCGCAGCGGACGCCTACGCGGGCGTCGAACTCGAACTGAACCAGGCGCTCCTTCGCAACCGCGCGTTTTCCGCGCGCCTGGTGCGCGACCTGCAAGGCACACTGGCCCTGGCGCTCCCCGTGTTGGGCACGTAGGCCACCCACGCGACGGCGTGCCGGGCGCGCCGTCAGCGCTCCAACTTCTTGAGCACCGTCTTCAGCCCGACCGCCTTGCCCAGCACGCCGGCAAAGAGATCGTCCCGGCGTGCGATCCGCTTCGGCATGGACCGGATGTTGAAGTCGAGGGGATCGAGTCCACGCTTGACCTCTTTCCAGTCGAGCGGTGTGGACGCCGGCGCACCCGGACGCGGGCGCAGGCTGTAGACCGACGCGAGCGTCTGGCCGCGCTTGTTCTGCAGGTAGTCGAGGTAGATCCGCCCCTTCGGCCGTTTGCGCAGGGAGCGCTCGAGCGTCGTCGTCTCCGGGAGCTGTTCGGCGACGCGCCGCGCGAGGGCGTGGGCGCACGCGCGAACATCCTCGTAGGTGTAGCGCGCACCCGTGGGCACGTACACATGGATCCCCGTCGCGCCCGAGGTCTTGACAAAGCACGTCGCGCCCGCGCGCTTCAGCACGTCCCGCACCACCTGCGCGGCCTCCACCACATCCTCGAAGGCGTTGCCGTCGGAGGGGTCGAGGTCCATCACGAGATAATCCGGATGGTCGAGCTTCACCGTCCGCGAACTCCACGGGTTCAGCTCGATGCACCCCAGGTTGTTGAGGTACATCAATGTCGCCCGGTCGTTGCACAGGATGTATTCGATGTCGCGCTCCGCGGACTCCGAATACAAGGTCACGGACGGCACCCAAGCGGGCGCCGCGGGGCCCGCGTTCTTCTGGTAGAAGCCCTCCCCGCCAAGCCCGTTCGGGGTGCGCTTCAGGGACTGTGGCCGATCGGTGAGGTAGCGGCCGAGCAACGGGTACACCGCCTGGTAGTAAACGATGACGTCGCCTTTGGTGATGCCATCGCCCGGGAAGTACAGCTTCGAGGGGTGTGTGATCGCCACCGCTGTCCCCTCGACATCCACCGTCATGCGGTCCTTGCCGTTGGGTCTAAGGATCCTTTGCGCGGCGGCTTTGGAGGATGCGGCTTTGGCGCGACCACCGCTGCGCTTCTTCGCGGTCTTTTTGCGGGCCGTTGCGGGCCGTTCGGTGCCGCGCGCCTGTTTGAGCGCGTGGTTTTTCTCGCTGTCTGACTTCGTCACGTCCTGCGCCTCCTTGTCCGGGCGCAATCCCTGGAAAACCGGATGGCGCAGATGGCCGTCCCGCGTCCATTCGGTGTACTTCACGCTGCACACGAGGTTCGGTCGCAGCCAGCTGACACTCCGATTCACACGCGGGGTGACGTCGAACGGCGACGACGTGCGGACTAGCGGCGCCATCGCGGCCGCCAGCGCGGCGAGGGTCCGATCGTTGAATCCGGTGCCCACATGTCCGACGGGCACGAGGCGCTTGCCCGCGTGCATTCCCAACACGAGCGACCCAAAGTGCGTGCGTCCGGGCCCGGGCGCAGTGAAGCCACACACGATCGCATCCTCGATCCGGTGGTTGCGCACCTTGAGCCAGTCGCGGCTGCGCCGTCCGGGCGTGTAGGGACTCGCAAGCCGCTTGGCCATCAGGCCCTCGAGGCCGCGCTCCTTGATCTGCTGGAAAAAACGAACTCCGTCCCCGTCGACGAACTCCGTCAGCCGCAGTCCGTCGGTCGGTGTGATCAGTTGCGCGAGTAGCCGTTGGCGATCCGCGAGGGCCAGGGGGTAAAGCTTCTCGCCGTCGAGCTCGAGCAAGTCGAAGACGACGTACACCAGTGTCGCGGCATCCGGCGACTCGCCGTAGTGCTGCAGGTGCTGGAAACTCGGCTTTCCGCGCCGGTCAAAAGCGACGATCTCCCCGTCGAGCACCGCATGGCGGTCCACCCCGCGCAGCGCCTCGACCACCGGCGGATAGCGGTCCTCGAACGCAAGCCCGTTGCGCGAGTGCAGCTTCACCTTGGTTCGCCCGGTGGCGGCGATCGCGCGGTAACCGTCCCACTTCACCTCGAAACGCCAATCGGGATCCGCAAACGGAGCCTCCGCCACATGCGCCAACATCGGCGCGGTGAACGCGGCGTACTTGCGCAGCGCTCCAACGGGCGACGTCGGTCGGCGGGCGGTTCGGGAGGGTGACATAGGGACGGAGCGCGCAGGTGGCGCACCCCCCTAGCCCGCGGGGATCGCGGGTTCCCCGGCGGAGTGTGGGACCAACCGTCGCACCCAACCCTTACCCGACGTCGACCGAAGGATGCGGGCGCTCGCCCGGCTCCCCCGCATTCGGGGGGGTCGGTAGACTCCCCGCGCGCGGACCTGCGGTCCCCGACTGCGCGCCTCGAGGTTGGGCGCGCGGCGGCGTGCTGCCGATGCGCGTCGCCTCCCCCGGGTGCCCCCGCCCCGGCCCCCCTCCCCCATGAGCCAGTACACGCTGAGCCACCTCGACCAGCTCGAGGCCGAGAGCATCCACATCATCCGCGAGGTCGTCGCCGAGTTTCAAAAGCCGGTGATGCTCTTCTCCATCGGCAAAGATTCGATGGCGATGCTGCGCCTTGCGATCAAGGCCTTCGCGCCGGCCAAGCTCCCCTTCCCGCTGTTGCACATCAACACGCGCTTCAAGTTCAGGGAGATGATCGAGTTCCGCGATCGGCTGGCGCGCGAGTGGGGACTTGAACTGCTGGAGTGGATCAACCCCGAGGGTGTGAAGATGGGCATGAACCCCTTCACGTTCGGCACCCAGCGCCACACCCACGTCATGAAGACGGAGGGCCTCAAACAGGCCCTCGACAAGTGGGGTTTCGATGCGGCCTTCGGCGGCGCGCGGCGGGACGAAGAGAAGAGCCGGGCGAAGGAGCGTGTGTTCAGCTTCCGCGACCGCTTCCACCAATGGGATCCAAAGAACCAGCGCCCGGAGCTCTGGAACGTCTACAACGGACGCGTCGCCAAGGGCGAGTCCATCCGCGTGTTCCCGCTGTCCAATTGGACGGAACTCGATGTTTGGCTCTACACGATGCAGGAAAAGCTGCCGATCGTGCCGCTGTATTTCGCCAAGGAGCGGCCGGTGGTCATGCGCAACGGCACTTGGATCATGGTGGAAGACGAACGTCTGCCGCTCGAGCCGGGTGAGGCGCCGCAGATGAAGCGGGTGCGCTTTCGCACCCTCGGCTGTTACCCCCTGACCGGCGCGGTCGAGTCGAACGCCTCAAACATCACCGAGGTCATCGAAGAGATGCTCATCTCGACGACGTCCGAGCGCCAGGGCCGTGTCATCGACTATGACGAAGCCGGTTCGATGGAAGAGAAGAAGCGCGAAGGGTACTTCTGATGATGCACCGGGACGAACTTGCGCGCGGTGGCATCCAGGGCTGGCTCGAGGAGTACGGCAAGAAGGAGCTGCTGCGGATCCTGACTTGTGGCTCGGTCGACGACGGCAAATCGACCCTGATCGGTCGATTGCTGCACGACGGCGCGGGTATTTTCGACGACCAGCTCGCCGCGCTCAAGAAGGACACGACACGCTACGGCACGACCGGCGAGGAAATCGACTTCGCGCTCCTGATGGACGGCCTGCAGGCCGAGCGCGAGCAGGGCATCACGATCGACGTCGCGTACCGCTACTTCTCGACGCCCAAACGCAAGTTCATCATCGCCGACACCCCCGGTCACGAGCAGTACACCCGCAACATGGCGACCGGCGCTTCGACGTCGGACCTTGCCATCATCCTGATTGACGCGCGCAAGGGTGTCCTTGCCCAAACCCGTCGCCATGCGTTCATCTGTTCGCTGCTCGGCATCCGGCACGTCGTCATCGCCATCAACAAGATGGACCTCGTCGATTACGCCGAGGACGTGTTCGAGCGCATCAAGGCCGACTGTGTCGACGTGCTCGCGAAGCTCCAACTGGGTGATGTCCACTTCATCCCCATGTGCGCGCGGCGCGGCGAAAACGTCGTCGGTGTGGCGGACAGCATGCCCTGGTACAAGGGCGGGCCGCTGCTTTCGTACCTTGAGTCGGTGCACATCGCGAGCGACCGCAACCTGATCGACCTGCGCCTTCCGGTGCAGCTCGTGCTGCGGCCCAACCTGGACTTCCGTGGGTTCGCCGGAACACTTTCGTCTGGCGTGTTGCGGGTCGGCGAGGAAATCGTGGCGCTGCCGTCGGGGAAAAAGAGCCGCGTGAAGACGATTCTGCGGGGTGGAACACCGATCGAGGAGGCCTTCGCTCCGATGGCGATCACGATCACCCTCGAGGACGAGATCGACGTCAGCCGCGGCAACGTGTTCGCGCGCCCTAACAACGCGCCGCACCTCACCAACGCCATCGAATCGATGGTCGTGTGGATGAACGAAGCGCCGCTCGAAGCCGGGCGCTCCTACCTCCTCAAGACGGCCACGTCGAGCGCGCCCGTGACGGTGACCGACGTGCGCTACCGGATGAACATCGAGACCCTGCGCTCGGAGCCCGCGACCAGCCTCGGTCTCAACGCAATCGGGCGGGTGCGGCTCGAATCCGCGCGCATGCTCGCGGTCGACGCCTACGCGAAAAACCGCAACATGGGTGCGTTCATCCTGGTCGACCGCATGACCAACGCCACGCTCGCGGCCGGGATGATCCTTGAGCGCACCTCCGCGGACGAAAGCCTGGAGCGCGGCCGTGTCGCGCACGATGCCGGCCAGAATCTGCGCGCGCAGGTATCCAAGGTCCCGACCACGGCGCGCCTTGGGCGCATGGCGCAACAGCCGTTCACCCTTTGGATCTCGGGTTTGCCGCGCTCGGGGAAGAGCTCGGTCGCATTCGAGCTTGAGCGCCAGTTGTTCGGTCGCGGCCAGCACGCCCTTGTGCTCGACGGCGAGCAGTTGCGCCTGGGCTTGTCCTCGGACCTCGGTTTTTCGAACTCCGATCGGGCCGAGAATCTGCGCCGGGCGGCGGAGCTCGCCAAACTCTTCAACGACCAGGGACTGATCGTCATCGCGGCTTTCGTGTCCGCAACACGGGCCGCGCGCGATCGGGCACGGCACACGGTCGGCGCAGAGCGTTTCCTCGAAGCCTGGTGCAACGCCCCGCTCGAGGTCGTCGAGGCCCGCGACACGTCCGGGCTGTTCGCGCGCGCGCGCAGCGGCGAGATCGCCCACGTCACGGGCATCGACCACGAGTTCGAGACCCCCAAGACCCCGGATTTCGAGCTCGACACCGTCTCGACCTCCGTCGCGACCAACGTGACACGTGTGCTCGACGAGCTCGTCGCCCGCGGCTGGTTGACGGTCTGATCGCGCGGAGCAACGGCTCGGTCGACCTGCGGGCGCCCGCCCGGGGCTTGTCCGGCATCCCGCCTCACGGCTGTGAAACCGCCGCGGGACTGCCCTGTGGCCGGCCCCAGCCTCACGGGCGCGCTGCCGCGCGGGGGAGCGCCCGAATCCCCGCGATTGCCGACGCCCGACCGGCCCGAGTGGCATAAATTGAAGGGTGCACCCCGAGCGGGCGTGCGCGGCGGAGGGGCCCACGGGGCTCCTGCGCTCGCATAGTCGACCCCCGGTCACCTCTCCCCGGCACTGCGCGCGGGCGAGGGGTCCCCCTTCCCCCCCCAACTGCCCGTGCCGCCCATGACCCCGACCCGCCGCATCGCCGTCCTTCCCGGAGATGGCATCGGACCCGAGGTGACCCGCGAAGCCATTCGCGTGCTCGAAACGACCGCCTCCCACCGGGGCCTCGATCTCGAGCTCGAATGGCGCAACGTGGGCGGCGCGGCCGTGGCCGAGAGCGGCGAGCCCCTGCCGAAGTCGACCCTCGACCTGTGCCTCGCGAGCGACGCCGTGTTCATGGGCGCCGTCGGCCTGTCGTCCACCGACCGGGTGAAGCCGGAGCAGCGTCCCGAGCGCGCCCTGTTGATTCTGCGGCGCGAGCTCGAGACCTACGCCAACCTGCGCCCGGTGCGCCACACGACCGCCCTCGACGACGCGACCCCGCTGCGCCCCGAGATCGCCGCCGGCACCGACTTCATGATCGTGCGCGAGCTCGCCGGCGGCCTCTATTACGGCCAGCCGCGCGGCATCAGCGGCGAACTCGGCTCCCGCCGGGCGGTCGACACCCTCGAATACGGGGAGGCGGAGATCGAGCGTATCGTGCGCTTCGCATTTGGCATCGCCAAGAGCCGCCGCGGCCACCTCACCAGCGTCGACAAGGCCAACGTCCTGCAGACGTCGGTGCTGTGGCGCGAGGTCGTGGATCGGCTCGCGCCCGAGTACCCGGACGTGCGTGTCGAGCACCTGTACGTGGACAATTGCGCCATGCGCCTCGTGACCCGGCCGAGTTCGTTCGACGTCATCGTCACGGAAAACACGTTCGGCGACATCCTGTCGGACGAGGGCTCGGTGCTGACCGGTTCGCTGGGCATGTTGCCCTCCGCATCGATTGGCAAAGGTGTCGCGTTGTACGAGCCCGTCCACGGCTCGGCTCCCGACATCGCTGGCCGCGGCATCGCGAACCCCATCGCGTCGATCCTGACCGTCGCGATGATGCTGCGTTACAGCCTCGGACAGCCCGAGGAAGCAGACGCCATCGACACCGCGGTGGAGCGTGTCCTGCGCCGCGGTTTGCGCACTGCCGACCTCGCCCGCCGCGGCGGGCCGAGCGTCTCGACGACGGCCATGGGCGACGCCATCGTGGCGGAACTCGAGGACGTCTTGTCCGCCGCGACCGCGGCGACCGCCGCGACCGCGGCGACCGACGAAGTGGGCGCGCGCTGAAGTGCGACGCGCGCGCGGGCGCGGGACAAAACGGCGTTAGGAAAACAGCGTCTGGCCCGGCACCGCGATGGGTGCCACGGGCAGCGTGGTGAACGCGTACTCGGGGGGCGAAAGGTCGTCCGTCGAAGCGAGCGCTTCCGCGAAGGTCAGCGACTGACCCGTGTATGCGGCCATCCGGCCGAGGATTGCCGTCATGGTGCTGAGCGCGACCTGGCGCGCTTCGTTGATCGGCACATTCGAGCGGATCGCGCGCACGAGCGCCACGTGCTCCTCCACGTACGGGTTTGGCTGGCCGCCTTCGAAGCGCCAGGGGTTCAAGCCGCGCAAGCTCCCCGACGGGTCGGCACTGCCGAGGGTGCCGACGAGGCGTTCTCCGACCCGGTTCGCGCACCCGTCGATCTGGCGGCAGTGGCTCTCGATCATGAGGCCGTCCGCGAACTCGTACTGCACGGCGAAGTGGTCGAAAGCGTTGCCGTACGCCGGATCGGTGCGAACCTCCCGTCCGCCCGTTGCCGCAGCACGGGTGGGCACCTGGCCCAGTGCCCACAGGATCACGTCCAGGTTGTGGACGTGCTGCTCGCAGATGTGGTCGCCGCTCGCCCAAGTGAAGTACAGCCAGTTACGCAGCTGCCACTCCATGTCGCTCCCACGGGGCGTTCGCGAGCCACCAGCGGCTCTTGGGATTTTGGGGATCGGTTTCGTTCCAACTGGGTGCCTGGGGCTCGCGCCGCCAGGGTTTGCATGCGTCGGGCGCATCGAGGAACGATCCGCCGGCCGTGGTGTGGCCGCCCTCGACACGCACCCACTCGGCGAGGTCGCCCACGAGGCCCCGCAGGCCGAAGGGTCCGGGCTCCAACGCGCCGATCATCCCGCGCTCGACCCGTCGGCCGCGCGATACGCCGCGAGCACCGCCAAATCGCCCTCCAGGCCGCCCATGGAGTTGCCGTGCTCCATGCCCACGATGCCACCAAAACCCTTGCCATGGATGTGCCGGAACACATTTGGATAGTGGATCTCACCGGTGCCCGGTTCGTTCCGGCCCGGCGTATCACCGACTTGGAAGTACGCGATTTCGTCCCATGCACGATCGATGTTGGGGATCAGGTTCCCCTCGGCGATCTGCTGGTGGTACACGTCGAAGAGGATCTTCACGGACGGCGAATCCACTGCCTTGCACAGCATGTGCGCCTGGGGAACTTTCGCGAGCAGCATCCCCGCATGGTCGCGCCACGGGTTGAGCGGCTCCATGACCATCACGAGCCCGTGGGGTTCGAATACCTTTGCGCCGCGCTTGAGCATCTCGATCGCGCACGAGTGCTGGAAGTCGAGCTCCACACGGGGATCGCGGTCACCGAGGACGATCGTCATCCACGTTGCACGGACACGTTTGGCGACCTCCACGGATTTTGCAAGGTCTGCGAGGAAGCTCTCCACGTGCTCGGGTGCCGCGGTCGAAAAACTGCGCTTGCCAAACGCCGTGCCGAAGTTCGCGACGAAGACACCCATGCGGATGCCGAGCCGTTCCATCGCGCGGGCGAGCTGTATTTGCTCCTCGACGGAGCGACCGGCCATGCCGTTGTCCTCCCACGCGGTGAAACCCTGGTCCGCAGCCCATTCCAACTGCCGCACCAGGTCGGCTCCCGCGACCCGCGCGAACATGCCGAAGTGCGGCGCATACGCGAGCCGGAAAGGCCGCGCGGTCGAAGCACCGGCCGCCTGGGCCGCAGCAGCAAGAAGCGCACCCTGCGTCGCCGCCGCAGCGCCCCACGCCATTCCGCCCGCCAATAACGCACGTCGTTGCATCGGGAATCTCAGCGCGCCTGGGACGCGGTCTCCGTGGGGACGTGGACGAAGTTCTCCAGGCGCTGCGCGGCCGCGAGGGCGATCCCTTCCACCAGCATCAAAAGGTCCGCCATGGCGTGCGCTTCGATCTTGTCCACGGTGTCGCCCGGCCGGTGGTAATCGGGGTGGCCGTCCGCGTTCGTGAAAAACAGAGCGGAAACTTTTGCATCAAGGAACGATGCGTGGTCCGAGCGCGCCGAAACCGACGTCGAGTGGACGATGTTCAAGCGGGTCGCTCCAAGGTGCGGCGCGAGCCAATCCGCAAGACCCTCTGCGGTTCGAGCACCCTGCAGCGCAACCCGGCCCGCCTGGATACGGCCGACCATGTCCAGGTTGATCATCAGCGCGTGGTTTGAGATCGGCGCGCGCGGGGCGCCAACGTAGTGGCGTGATCCGAGCAAGCCGGATTCCTCCGCGTCAAAAAACAGGCAAAGGATCGAGCGCCGCGCCGCAGTGGGATCGAAGGATTGGGCCCGTTCGGCAAGGCGCAACGCAAGGCAGAGCAGCGTCGCGCTACCACTCGCGTTGTCGTCCGCGCCGGGGTGCAAAATCCCACCTTCGTCCGGCGCTGCGAACTGCCCGTTGCCCACGTGGTCAAGGTGCGCTCCCACAACCACCCACTGCCCGGCGAGCGCACCCGACCCCGGCAGCACCGCACCCAGATTCTGCGCCGAATGGCGCACACGCTCGAGTTCCACGTCCACTTCGGCGATGGCTCCAAGCGGCAGCACCACACCGCGTTCGTCCGACTGCGTACCGAGCTCGACGAGGTCGTGTCCGAGCGCGGCGAGCAAACGTGTGGCCCCGTCCGCGGAAAGGTGCAGCACCGGCGTCGAGTTGCCACCGCGGCCGCCGTCGCCCGGATCCATCAGCCCGCGCGCGCGCGGATCCGCCGCTCCCGCGGGATTCGCGATCAGCACCGCGACGGCGCCGCGCTGAACGCAGGCATTCACTTTGGCCTGCAGGGCAGCCCGCCCGCTCCAACGGCCATTTTCCGTGAAACGGCTGCGCCCGCGTTCGTCGCGCGGTTCGAAACGCAGCACCAAAGCCACCTTGCCCTTGAGGTCCGAGCCCTCCGGGAAGCCCGTGTAGCCCTCGGGCCCCTCCGCGATGGCGTAACCGCAAAACACAAGTTCGCCGGACGCGCTGCCGCTCGCGCCGAGGCCGAGCGCGGTGAACTCACGCGCCCCCACCAGTTGGACATCGCCCACGGCGAGCGATTGGCGCGCGACGCGGGTCGGACCGGGGATGTCGAAACCCTGGCGAAATCCACCGCCGAACGCCGGCTCGAGGCCGGAGCGCGCGAGGAAAAACTCGACGTACTCCTTGGCGCGCGCCGATCCGCCCGTGCCCGGTGTGCGCCCCTCGAAGTACGGGCTCGTCAGCACGGTCACGTGCGCGCGCAGATCTCGGGCGAGGACGTCGCGCGCGCGGGCCAGCGCGGCGATGTCGTCCTCGAGCGTGGTGTCCGCGCCGTCCTCGGCGGCGCCGTCAATACGAGTGAGGGCAATACGAGTGAGGGCAACGCGAGTGAGGGCCGCTCCTTCGATCGACGCGTGTGCCCCCGCGGCGGTGTGCGCGGGCGACTGGCCGTGCGCGCCTAGGGGGATGAGCGCCGCAATCAGCGCCGCCAGGCTCAGGGCGCACAAGTCGAGTCGGGTTCGATCCATCGTGGGTGCTCCGCGCCGTCAATGCGCGCGGGGCCGCGAGGATACCGCCGCCCGCTCAATCGGGGGCGATCGGCCCGCCGACCGCCTGCAGCGCGGCGGTGAAGCGCTCGGCGACCTCGGGACCCGCGGTGCCGACCAGATCGTGCCGCAGGGCCTCGATGAACGGCGTCAGCGCATCCGGGCGCAGGCCCGGGATCGGCGCGGGACCCTTGAGGAGCCGCAGGTGGCTCGGACGTGTCGGCGACTCGGGCGCAACCCGGTAGACCTCAAGATCGCAACCCGGCTCGCCGAAGTCGCGCTCGTCCCCCACCGCCGCATAACCGCTGCCGAGCAGCGCCGCGAGTTGCGCCGCGCGTCCCGGCGCAAGCTGGAACACCGCGGGGTTGCCGAGCCCGATGCGCAAGGTGTCGTCCGACCCGAGCGCCAGAAAAAACTCGCCACGCCGGCACGAACGTACCTCGATGCCCGCGATCGGCGGTGGCATCGGTGCCGCGGGTCGCGCGACAGGCGGCAACTGGGGCGGTTCGTAGGCATCGAGTTCCACACCCGCCGCGCGGGCGGCGCGCTCGCGGATGCGCTGTTCCAACACCGTCCATGCGGTGCGGTTTTCGGGGTCGTCCGGATCCTTCTCCGGCCGGTACCCGGCGGTGTCGCCGAGCCGCGTCGCCATTTGACGCAACGCGTCGTAGCGCGCGGCCCGGCCATTCTCGAGCTCGAACCAACGGTCGTCGCGCTCGAGGTCCGCAAGAGGCCAATAGAGCGCATCCGCATCGCCGAAGGTGTCGAGCGCGAATGCCGCCGCCCGGCGCACACGGTCGTCCTCGTCGGCCAGCGCCGCGCGCAGCGACGGACGCGCACGGTCCGCAATCGACGGATCGTGCTGTGCCACAGCCTCGATACCGGTGACTGCGGCCGCGCGCACCGCCGCGAGCGGATCGCGCAAGCCCGCAAGGAACCTGTCCCCGTCCGCCGCCGTGCCTTCACGGGCAAGGCCGCGCAGCGCGGCGGGACGCCAGGGAAAGTCCAGGTCGCCAAGAGCGCTCCACGCGAGATCGCGCAGGCGCGGATCCTCAAAGCGGCCCAGGATCTCCACCGTTTCCTGACCCTGCTCGGCGAGGGCATCGAGGTCGCCGGCGAACAGCTCGAGCAACCGGTCGCGCGCGACGTCACCCAGGGTGAGCAGTCGCCCCGCCGCTTGGGAGCGGACCTGAAGTGCCCCCGCGCGGGCTGTTTGCAGGTGGCGCTCGACGAGTTCGGCGGGCGCGAGCTTCGCAGCTTGGCCGCGCTGCGGAGCACCCGCGGCGCGATCCGCCACACCCACTGTGCACACGAGCAAAAGTGCCACGAATCCGGCGATCCTTCGAATCATTGCGCCAACTCCCTCAACCCCGCGGGACCGTCGTCGTGCGTCCATCACACGCGGGATGGCCGCGGCGTGCGAGTGGCAAACGGCACGCACCCGATCAATAAAAGCGCCCTTTCAGGCGGTACAGGCTCACGACGAGCCCGTCTTCTTCGACCGCGCCGATTTCCAAACGCCCCACCACTTCGAACTGCCCCGTGCGGGGTCCCGTGCGGGCGGTCGGGCCGAGATCGACCTCGACGAAGTGGCTCGGCATCAGGCTGGCCGTGCACTGGCACGCTTCCGTGACCATCGGAAACTTGCGTTGGTCACCCGCGACGCTGGCGTGCATAAAACCGCGCAGGACCACACGGCGGCCGTTCAAGCGCTGGATTTCCTCGGGCACCTCGTCACCGGGCTCCCACGCAATCGACGTCAACTGGTGCAGGTCGACTTCGATGATCTCTTCGGAGGCATCGAGGCTCGACGGAACCCCGCGCGCCGTCGACCACGCGTGCGCGGGGCCTCCGGCGGCGCTGAACAATGGCGCGAATGCGACGAGTGCCGCCGCAAAGCGGAGATTCCGCTTCACCACATGCGCTCCACGCTCTCACCGCGGATGCGGTAGATGCTCGAGAGGTAGCCGTAGTCGTCGAAGGACTCGCCGACCTCGAATGTTCCGGTCACGCGAACGGTGCGGTACGCGTGGAACTCCACACCGCTGCCATCGGCCATCTCGACGTCGATCCATTCGTCGAAACCGGGCATGCCCCCAAAGCAGCAGCCGGGCGGATAGGGCGAGAGCAGGAACGTGGTGACCTTGTCGCCTTCCCACGCGATGGGCTGCATGAAACCCTCCAGGGCCCGCGACTGGCCATCGTGGACCAGCAGCTCGGCCGGGAAGATCTCTTCCTTCGTGTAGTCCTCTTCAGCGAAGGGTGTCGGGGGCTCGTAGTCGACGAGCGCAATGTCTTCCCAAGTGATCAGGCCCACACCTGCGGGAACGGGCAGTCCGGACGGAGCGGCCTTGCCGACGTGCTCGCCCGAACCCATCCCGACGAGCAGCGCGGGGTCGAGCTCACCGATACTCGAACCCGCGAGAGGATCCGCGCCGAAGCCTGAGCTGCCGAACGGATCGGGGACCGCAAGGTCGAGCCGCAGCGGGCCGTCGTCTTCCGTCGCTGCGGCGTCCGCTGTCAGCGGATAGCTCGGTGCGAACGCGGCGCCTCTGCCCGCGAGCGCTGCGCTGAGGGCCGCTCCGCCCCGCGCCGCGCCGGCTATCCCCGCCGCCGCGCCGGCTATCCCCGCCGCCGCGCCGGCTATCCCCGCCGCCGAGCCGGCTATGGCCGCGCCGTCGATGCGGTTCGCCACCCGCACGAGCGGAGCCACGGGCGCTTCCTTCGACGCCGATGAAAGAACGCCACTGTCGAACGCGAGTAACACGGCAATGGCGGCGCCGGCGCCGGCGAGCAGAAGGGGCAGTTTCATGGGGCAGTGTGGCCGGGAAGAGTCCGAAGCTCCGCTTAAAGGTACGCGGCGGCGGGTGAGACGGGACGCGTGTTTACTGGAGCCTTGCGACACGTTCCACTTCGACGCGGTAGAGCGACCGTACGAAGCCAAACGCATCCATTTCCTCGCCCACGGACAACTTGCCCTCGACCCGGACGGGCAGGAACGGGTGGAGCTGGACACCCCCGAGGGCGTGGGCGGAAGCCTCCACCTGCTGGTCCGGCCGCAGGGTGCCGCCAAACAGGCACGAGGGCGGGAACGGCAGAAGCGCGAACAGCACGATCTTCGATCCGCGGCCCTCGATCGGTTGGATGAAACCCTCCAGGGAGACCCGGCGCCCGTCCAGGGCCAACAGCTCCGCCGGGAAAAGGTCCGCGGCCGGTGGACGGGACCCGTCTGGCGCCCGGATGGTGGCGTCGTAGTTCGGGAGGACGAGATCCGCGAAGCGCAGCGGCACGGTGCTGCTCGGATCATCCCCGTCCGCTCCCGGTGCGGAAACTCCGTGGGCGGACCAAAAATCGGCGCCCGCCGGGCCGCTGTGGTCTACCGCGGATTCAAGATCGAGCAGGCTGGACCCGCCCAGTGCCCCGGCCTGGCCCGCGGACGCGGCGGAATCGATCGGCGCCGCCCGGCGTACCAGCGCCATGGGAATCACCAGCGTGCCCGCCCGGCCCTCGCGCCAGGACGGCGCCGATGCGCCGAGCGCCCCCGCGAACAGGAGGGCGCCGACCCAGATCCAGGTGGCGCCGCTCAACGGCTGTCGCCGACTCCGGTGCCGGCCGCGGGTTGGGTGAAATCGATCGCCACGTCGCGGTAGTCCGCGCCGCGGTGTTGGATCTCGCGCAGGCGCGCACGGAACGCGGACGCTCCGACGAGCACGTCGTGTCTGCCCGTGTATTCGGAGGAATCGCCCGCGCTCTCGCCGGTCAGCGCGCTCGCCACGGGGGTGAGCTCGAGCGATTCGGAGACGTCGCGGGCCGCGCTTGCCACCGTCACGGCGGTGAGGTCCAGAACGAGCTGGGAAGCCGCGAGCCGCACGGGGTTCTCGGCGTGGGCGTCGAGGGACCACATCGACACGGTCCCCGTCGCGGCGTCAAGCATGAACTCGAGGTTCCCCTTGTGGTCGCCGAGTTCGACGAGCTGGCCGCCGCGCGGTGCGACGTGGCTGTGGCCGCCGCCCGTCGTGCCTTGGTCATGGTCGCCGTGGCCGCACCCGGGAAAAAGCGGCAGCGCAAGAGCGAGCAACCAGGTCGCGGCGGAGGGCGCACGGCGCGCAGCGGCGGCGGGGTAAACGGACGCACGGGTGATCGCAGTGGTCATGGCGGTTTGGAATGGGTCGTTCTTCAATGCTTCGGCGGCGCTTGCGATTCGGCGGTCAACTCGTGGGGACGAGGTTCGATGCCACATCCGTGGCGTAGGCCTTGAGCGCGGGCAGGATGCCCGCGAGGGCGCCCAATACCACCATCGCCGCGGGCGCAATGACCAGGGACGGATGGAAGGCGAAGACGTCGAGCACGACGCCGGTTTCGCGGCGCACGACAAAAGCCGCTGCGGAGAAGATCGCGGCGTAGACACCGAGTCCCAAAAGAGCCCCCATTGCCGCGATGGCGCTCGATTCAAGCACGATAGCGCTCGAAACCGTGCGGCGGCGGGCGCCGAGGGCCCGCAGGATCGCAAACTCGCGCCGGCGCTCGTTCATGGTGTTGTAGAGCGCCGCCAGGATCGACGCCGCGGCGACGACCACCACGAGGTACGACACCACACGCAGCACTTGCACCATCCAACCGAGCTTCTGAAAAATCTCGAGCAGCACCTGCGCGAGGGGGAACGCGAGCGTGGCTTGTTTGCCCTGCAGGTTGATCTGCGTGTCGAAGAAGCGGCCGGTCATCGGTCCGCCGCGGAACTTCAAGAGCACAGCGCTGACTTCCTTGTGCTCGTCCGGAATGCTCTCGCCCGCCACCGGTCGGAACGACTCGCCCGTGCCGCGCAGCTCGTGGCCCTCCATGCGGAAGATGCCCTCGAGCGGGATGAAAACCACCCGATCCAGGGGTGTGCCGGTGGGCTCCAACACTCCGACGACCTGATACTCCTCGGGGTGCACGATTTCCGCACCGCTCGGCGCGGCGGCGATGCCGTGGCGCGGTTGGAAGATGGCGCCGAGGCCCAGGTCGGTGCGCTCGGCGACCACGGAACCCACAACGGCCTCGCGCAGCGCGGGGTCGAAAAACACTCCACCCGACTGGAGCGCGAGCTTGGCGCCGCGGGCAAACTCGAAACGGTCGAAGAGTTCGTTGGTTGTTCCGACGATGCGGTAACCGCGGTAGTTGTCGCCGACGGCGTAGGGAATCGCGAGCTCCACGCGCGGGTTCTGCCGCATCTCCGCGTAGATCGACCAGGGCAGGTTGCCCGGTGAGGTTTCGAGGTGGAACACGCTGTTGAGGACGAGCTGGAGCTTGCTGCCCCGCGCACCCAGCACGGCGTCGGCGCCAAAACCATCGAGCAGGAAGGCCTGACGGGTTTGGGCATTCAGGTGGAACACACCCATCACGAGTCCGATCGCGATGGCGCTCGAAAACACGGTCACGATCGTGGAAAGCGCGTGTTGGCGCAGGGATCGGCGCACGATCAAAGACAAACCGATGAGGGCTTTCACGGGCGCTGCCCTCCGGCGAGGCCGACGACGGGCGCCGGTGTGGCGGACCGCGCGGCGCGGTTGATCGTTCCGAGGTCGACGACACGCTCAAACGTGTCGCTCACGCGCGCGTCGTGTGTCACGACCAGCAGCGCCGCACCCTGCTCGCGGCACAGGCCCGTGAGCAACTCGAGCGCCTGCTGCGCGCGTTCGGGGTCGAGGTTGCCCGTGGGTTCGTCCGCCAAAACGAGCCGCGGGCGATTGGCGAGTGCCCGCGCGAGCGCCACACGCTGCTGCTGCCCTACGGAGAGCTGCGCAGGGCGGTGGTCGAGCCGGTCCGCCAGACCGAGGCGTGTGAGCAACTCACGCGCCCACGCGCGGTCCGGCCCGGGCCCAAACACCATCCCCAAGAGCACGTTCTCGAGCGCGGTATAACCCTGCAGCAGATTGAATGTCTGGAAGACATACCCAAGTTGCTGCGCTCTGAACGCGTCGCGCCGGGCTTCCGACAACTGCGCGAGGTTCAAACCGTCGAACCGAACGGCGCCCGAATCGGGCCGCAAGATTCCCGCGATCGCGTGCAACAGCGTCGTTTTGCCGCTGCCGCTTTGGCCGACGAGGGCCACTTGCTCAACCGCCTCCAGTTCGAACCGCGCCACGTCCAACACGGTCTGCACCTCGCCATCGGGCGCGCGGTACGTTTTGACGAGGTCTTGGATCTCGAGGAGCGGCATGGGATCGCAGCGGGCGGCGGCGGTGGTACGGGGACCGCAGGATACCCGTTGGCGCAAACCGGCGGCGCGGGGTTCGCCCCTTCCCGCCCCATCGCATCAAGGATGCGACCATCGTCATACTCTGGCGCGGGGCCCTTGCCCCCTTCCGTTCCGCGAGCGACCCTTTCTGAGGGCGCGCCCCTTCCCTGACCAGACGCCCCCTGATCCGCCCACCATGATTGCGCCTCTCCTTCGAGTCCTGGACGGTCCATTCGGCCCCACCCCCCACGCCGCAGTCCCTTCGATCGGGCTGCTCGCCCTGCGGGTCGGCTCGGGGCTTTCCATGCTGCTGCTGCACGGCCTGGACAAAGCGCAGGGCTTCGCCTCGATGAAAGACAGCTTCCCCGACCCGCTAGGGATCGGCAGCTCGCCATCCCTCGGCCTTGCGGTGTTCGCCGAGGTGCTGTGTTCCGCGCTCTTGGTCTTAGGGTTCTTCACGCGCTTCGCCGCGGTCGGACTCGCGATCACCATGGGTGTCGCCCTCTTCCTCGTCCACGCAAACGACGCGTGGAGCGCGAAGGAACTCGCCCTCGTGTACCTATTGATCTACACCGCGCTGATCTTCGTCGGTCCGGGCCGCTTTTCGATGGACAGCGCAATCCTCGCGCACGGCCCCCGTCGGTGACCGCCGGAGTGAGCCCTTAGCTTCAGGGACTTGCCTGCGCGCGGCGGTTTGCGCCCTACCCCCCCATGACCGAAAACCCGACTTCCCCGGGCGATCGCGCGCACTACCATCGACTGGAATCCGAGTTCCATACGCTGCGTTCGCTCGCGGAGCCCCAACAGGCCGAGCGATTGGCGGAGCTCGAGAACGCGGATCCCGCGCTCGCCGTGGAGTTGCGCGCGCTGCTCGCCGCGGACACCCGCGGCGCGCGTTTGTTCGCGAGCGAACCCAATATTCCCGCGCCGAACCCGCCGCCATCCATCGGCAGGTTCGGGCGCTTCACGCTGCTGCGCCGTTTGGGAGCGGGTTCGATGGGTGTAGTCGACCTTGCGATGCAGGATGCCCCACAGCGCAGGGTCGCGCTCAAGCGCATGCGTTCGGATGCCGCGGGCAAAGAAGCGGTGGCACGCTTCACACGCGAAGCGGATGCGCTCGCGCGGCTCGACCATCCGGGGATCGCCAAGCTCTACGACTTCGGCATCGAAAACGCCGATTACGGCCCGCAGCCGTGGATGGCGTTGCAGTACGTCGAGGGGACGGAGCTCGACCGGGCCGCCCGCGGCTGGTCCCTCGAGCAGAAGCTGCGCCTCGTCGCGCGCCTCGCCGACGCTGTGGACGCGGCACATCAAATCGGCATCGTGCACCGCGACCTCAAACCCTCGAACGTGTTGGTGCGCGACGACGGCCGGCCGGTGGTGCTGGATTTTGGCGTCGCCGCATTTCTCGACGAGGACCCGGACAGCGCGATCCACACCCGCACGGGCATAGTGCTCGGAACACTGGCCTCCATGGCGCCGGAGCAGACCCTCGGGCGCCACGGATCCGTCGACGCGCGCGCGGATGTTTATGCGCTCGGTGTGATGCTCTATGAACTGATCACCGGCACGGCGCCCGTCGAAGTGCGCGGCACCACACCCGGAGAAGCGCTGCGCCGGATCCGTGAAGAGGAACCCAAAGCTCCGCGCACGCTCGTGCGCGGCCTCGCCGCCGACGTCGACACGATCGTCCGCACGGCGCTGGCGAAGGAGCGCGAGCGGCGTTACCTGAGCGCCGGTGCGCTGCGCGACGACATCGTGCGGTATCTGGAGCACCGACCGATCGCCGCCCGTCGGCCGTCGAAGCGCTACGGATTCAACCGGCTCCTGCGCCGCAACCGCGGCCTGTTCATGGCGATTGGCGCAGTTGTGGTCGCACTCTCGATCGGGCTTTTTGCGGCCCTGCTTGCCCTGCAGCGCGCGGTGCGGGCGGAAGTCGACGCGCGGCGGGCCGCGGACCTGGAACTCGTCGGCGCCATCGAGCGCACGCTGGAAGACCTGTGGCCCGCTACACCCGAGCGGCTCGGGGAACTCGAGTTTTGGCTCGACCAAACCCAGCAACTCGAAACGCGCATCCGTCCGCGTTTTGCCGCGCTCGACGCGCCGCTCGACGCGCCACTGGGCGCGCCACTGGGCGCGCCACTGGGCGCGCCACTGGGCGCGCCACTGGACGCGCCACTGGACGCGCCACTGAACGATGCGGGGAGCGTTCTTGAGCGCGTGACGCGCGAACGACTCGCGGGCGCGCGATCGTTCTTTGCGCCGGATCGGCAACGCGGCGGGGCCCGAGACTTGGAGCGGCGCGCGGCGGATGCGCGCACGCTCCACCAGCGTTCCATCGGCGACCATCGCGCAGCGTGGGACGAAGCCGTGCGAGCGATCGCAGTGTCGCCGCGCTACGGCGGTTTGGTTATCCCCCCGCAACTCGGGCTCGTCCCCCTGGGTCCCGACGCGCACTCGGGCCTCTTCGAGTTTGCGCACATCGGGCCGACGGGCAGTCTGCCGCGCCGCCGTGCCACGGACGAATCACTGACCTTCGGCGGCAGCGCGTGCATCGTTCTGGTCCTAATCCCCGGCGGGCTCGCGCAGCTCGGCCACCAGCGGGTGGATCCCGATGGAGCGCGCTACTGCGACCAGGCGCAGCCGCACGAAGGCCTGGCGGAGGTGCTGCTCGAACCCTTCTTCATCGGGAAGTACGCCATCACCCAGGGGCAGTACGAACGGCGCGTCGGGCGGATCCCCAACTACTACTGGCCCGGGTGGGCAAAACCGCCCTTTACGGTCGACCTGCGCCAGGGAGCGGACTCCATCGACTGGCACGAGGCCTACCGCTTCGCGACCTCGCTCGACCTGATTTTGCCCACCGCGGCCCAACACGAATACGCCACGCGCGCGGGCACCTCGACGCCGTTTTGGACCGGCGTGGCTCCCGAGTCCTTGAGCGGGTCCGAAAACGCGCGGTTGACCACAGCCGCCGTCTACGTCGACGAGGACGATCGTGTTCTGCGCTGGCCGGGTTTGGCACTCCCGGGCCCGGTGGGTGTGTACCGCGCCAACCCCTTCGGCCTGTACGACATGGCGGGCAACGGCCGCGAATGGTGCTTGGACCGCTACCGGGTGGACCGCTTCAGCTCCGAGCTGCGGGGCGGTGACGGTCTCCACGGACCGCTGTTCGAGCCCGACCTCGGTCGCCCCATCCATCGCAACGTCCGCGGTGGGCGCGGATCGGTCATGCACTCCACGTCGGGAGCTCGCCAAGACGAAATCGAAAGTGGACGACTGCGCGACGTCGGATTTCGCGTTGCACGGGCGCTGGATCCGGTGGAGCGGGGCCACATCCCTTGACACTGCGCGCGCACAGCGCGAAATTGAATAGCGTGATGGACGTCGAACGGGAGGGGAGCGTGGCGCCGGACCTCGGCGCGGATTCACCCCAGGCGCAGTTGGTCGCGAACTGCTACAAGCGCCTGCGCATCCTCGCGCGGCGCTTGCTCGGCGAGGGGGGCCACGCCGCGGGTGTCGACCCGACGGAGGTCGTCCACGAGTGCTACATGCGCCTCGAAAAACTCGCCGACTTCCGCAACCTCGGAGAAGGCCCGTTTTTTGTCCTCGCAGCGACGTCGATCCGCCATGTGCTGGTCGAACTCGCACGGCGCAACGGCGCCGCCAAGCGCGGCGGCAACTTCGACCGGGTCACGCTCGACGACAACGTCAGCCTGAGCCGCGGCGAGCGCCTCGATCTGCTCGACCTCGAGGAGGCCCTCGGGCGCCTCGCCGTTTTGCACCCGCGCCAGGCGCGTGTCGTCGAGTTGCGGCTGTTTGGCGGTTTGGACCTGGGCGAGATCGCGCGGCTGCTCGAGGTGGCCGAGCGCACCGTGTCGAACGACTGGGCGATGGCGCGGGCGTGGCTCGCCGTCCAACTGGGTTAACCGCCGCCGGCGCCCTCCGGGAGGCCGCGGCGCCGGGTTGCCCGGCCAGCGCAACGCCCGCGAACCCGCGCGAACCCGCGCGAACCCCCTCCCCGGCCGTATTCGCGGGGTAGACTGAGGCAATCGCCACACCGCGTGCGGCTCGCGATTTCCTCCCGAGCCGCCGTCACGCCCCGGCGCTCCCTCCGGCTCCCCCGCCCCTGCCTTCCCCCACCCAATGGCCGAGACCACGACCCAGGCGCCCCCGACGCGGACCCACTGCCCCAACTGCGGGCAAAAGATCCACCGGCAGGACATGTCCAACTGCCTGTACTGCGCCATGCCCTTCGACTTCGTGGAGAAGAAGGAGGCCAAAAAACCCAGCGCGATCCAAGCGCGGCTCGGGCGCATGAAGGAGCACGTTGACTGGGCGGCTGCGTATGCCTGGACACCGCCGGTGGAAGCCGACCTCGAACGCGCCGCTCGGAGCATCCGCACCGGAGCCGCACTGATCGGGGTGGGTGCCCTGTTTGCCCTGTGGGGCGTCGCCGCCGACATCGGATGGGTGCGGCTCGTCCTCGGCGTCCTGCTAATTGCTGCGGGCGGCAGGCTCGTGCTTCCCGGCCTGAGCTTGCGCCGTGCGCGGCTGCGCCTGCCCCTGCTGCGCCGCGCGGCCCTCGTGTCCGACCGCCGTAGCGAGACGAACCTGCGCGGGTTGAGCGGAAGCACGACCTACTTCTTCCAGCTCGAGCTGGAGGACGGCGGCAGCGGTGAGTTCCGCTATCCCGCGCGCGGCATCCAAGACGACCTCTTGGTCAAGGGCAACACGGGCCTCGCCTACACCCGCGGCGACGAACTCGTGGCTTTCAAGAACATCAAAGTCTGACCGCTTGAAAGGAATCGGCACGGCCTAAGCGAAGTAGCGGTCAGTTGCCTTCTGGCCCATCGCCTGGCGGCGTTGGAGCGCAGCGGCCGGCAGCGGCCGGCAGCGCTCGCGGAGCGATCAGCCGAGCTCGGCGGCCGCGGCAGAGTCGAGCAAGAGTTGGCAGTCCTTGTGCCCAAAGAGGCACGAAAGCGGCGCGTCCTTGTCCTGACTGGACGTGAGCGCACGGTGCACCGCCGCAGCGCGGTCGGCGCCAAAAGCGAGCACGCGGATGCGCTTCGCGGAGCGGATCGTGCCGAGGCCGAGCCCCATCGCGCGCGCCGGGATCTCACCCAGGCCGGGATGGTCCGTCGCGAGTTCGCGCCGCGTGACCTCGTCCAGCTCGACAATGGACGTGCGCGCGGCGGGGTCGCTGCCCGGTTTGTGGAAACCCAACCGACCGCTCGATCCCATCGGCACGGGCAGGATGTCGATCGGATCGCACGCGGCAAGCGCGGCCTCGAACGCCTGCATGTGGGCGGCGAGGTCCGCCTCCCCCACGCTGCCGTCGAGGAAGTGGATGTTCTCCTCGCGCGCACCCCACTGGTCAAAGAGGTGCTGGCGCAGCCACTGGTGCATCGAACCAGGCTCCGCGGGCGAGCGGCCGACGAACTCGCCGAGCTCGAACGTCTTGAGATCCGACACGGGCAAGCCGCCCTTCTCCTCGATGCCCGACAGGCGGATCAGCTCCTTCGCGAGGAAGTCCATCGGCGCGCCGGAATAGAACCCGAGCACCGCGTTGCCGCGCTGATAGCGCTTCGTGCGGATCCAATTGCCCATTTCGCGCACGACGGACAACATGGCTTCGCGCGCATCGTCAAAGACCAGCGTCTTGACGGGCATGAACTCGATCTCGCGCTTCAACGGGGGCTCCTGGGGGCGTCGTGGGGGCTGGGGTCGAAGGGGCGCTTGGAACGGCGCGCCGACGGCGGGCATTCTAGCCCGGGTCATTCATCAGGTTTTCGAGCGGACGAGCCCAACCGGCGGCCTTCGGCCGTCTTTCGTCGCCTGGCGGCACTTGGGCTCGTCTGCTCGAAAACCTGATCAATGACCCGGGCTAGTCGCCCGCGCCCGGATCGAGCCCCAGGGCGAGGGGGCCGCGGCCGCCGCCCAACGCCGGTGCGGCCGCGATCGCGCGGTGGATCCACCCCAGGGCGGCCGCAACGGCCTTTTCCAGCGGCTCGCCGCGCGCCAATCGGGCGGTGATGGCGGCGGAAAGCGCGCAGCCCGAGCCGTGGGTGGAGCGTGTGCGAATACGCGGCCGCTCGAACGGGCAGGGCGCGGCTCCGCGGACCACCAAGAGATCCTGGACGGTCGTGCCTGAGCCGCTGCCGTCCTTGAGCAACACGGCGCGTGCCCCAAGCTCGAGCAGGCCCTGCGCAAGCTGGCGCCGTCCGGCGGGGCTCACGTCGGGCGCGCGTGTTTCCCCAAGCAGCGCTGCCGCTTCGAAGAGGTTCGGGGTGAGGAGTCCGGCGTGGGGCACGAGATGGCGCGCGAACGCGGCCACCGTGAGCGCATCGCCCAGCGGGTCGCCGTGTTTGCTGACCAGCACCGGATCGACGATCAAAATCGGAGGCCCCGCAAGCTGGCCGTACCACTGTGCGACGGCGCGAACGACCGGCGCAAACCCTAGCGATCCGGTTTTCATCGCGCTCGGAGGGATGTCCTCAGCGCACGCGGCGGCCTGCCCTACGACAAGGTCCGCATCGAGACCTTCGACCGCACGGACACCGCGTGTGTTCTGCACGGTGATCAGGCTGACCGCGGCCATGCCGTAAACACCGTGGGCTGCGAAGACCTTGAGGTCCGCTTGCAGTCCCGCGCCCCCGGAGGGGTCCGATCCGGAAATCGTCAGCGCGACGGGCGGGCGCGCTGCGATGTCCTTGGTGGCGCTCATCGCTTGCGGCGCGCGGCGCGCTTTTTCGCAACCTTCGCGGCTTGGGTCGGCGGAGCGCTCGTTCCCGCCGCCAACCAGCCCTTGGGCGGCCGCTCGCCTTTGATCTCATACACGAAGCGCGACACGTGGGACTCCACACGGCCCCCGCCGCGGGCGCGGGATCCGCACCAACTAAGGATCAACTTCTCCATCGCGCGGGTGATGCCGACATAACACAGTCGGCGCTCTTCCTCGATCGCGCTGCCCCCTTCGCGCTCTTCCTTCGCGGACCGTGCGTGGGGCAAGATGCCCTCTTCGAGGCCCACGAGGTAAACACGCGGAAACTCGAGGCCCTTCGCGGCGTGCAGCGTCATCAGTGTCACGCGGTCGGGCCGTTCGCCGTCCTTCTTCGAATCGCTGGAGGTGTCGAGCGTCAGCTCGTCGACGAACTTTTGCAGGCTTGGTCGTTTTGCGCGACGCACGTGACGCCGCGCCATCTCGACCAGGTCGTCCACCGCGCGCCAGCGCTTCGTGCGCTCGGCCTCGTCCGGGTATGCACGATCGACCTCGCTGCGGTAGCCAACCCGCTCGATCAGTTCCTCGATCCGGCCGGGAAGTTCCTTGCCCATCGGCTGGGCGGCCCATTCGGCGATCGAGGCGAGCATGGCGCGTGCAGAGCGCGCGGCACCGTCGAGCACACGCGCTGCCGTGGCGTGTTCGACCAGCACATCGGCCACCGTCAATCCCTGCAGCGTCGCATGCTCGAGCGCGCGGTCGACGCTGGACTTGCCAATGCCCCGCGGCGGACGATCGATCACACGCAGCAGCGCGGACTCGTCCTTTGAGTCAAGGCCGAGCCGCAGGTAGGCGACGAGGTCGCGCACTTCCTTGCGGTCGAAAAAACTCATCCCGCCGACGAGGGTGTACGGCACTCCGCGGGCGCGGAACTGGCTTTCGAAGACACGCGGCTGGGTCGCCGTGCGGAAGAGCACCGCGACGTCGGCGAAGCGCAACTGCCGCGCTTCGACGAGGCTGTGGACCTCGCGCGCGATGTGATCCGCTTCGGCGAGGTCGTCCTCGGCCGTGAACGCGGTGACAGGTTCGCCCGATGGCAGGTGGGCGCGCAACGTCTTCGGGTGGCGGCTTGGATTGTTGGCGATGACTTTGTTGGCCGCGGCGAGGATCTCCGGACTGGAGCGATAGTTCGTCTCCAACCGAATCACCGCGGCCCCGGGGAAATCGCGCTCGAACCCCAGGATCTTGCGCACGTCCGCGCCGCGCCAACCGTAGATGGATTGGTCGTCGTCGCCCACAGCGCAGAGGTTCCCCTTGGGCCCGGCCAGTTGGCGCACGATCTCGTATTGGGGCGCGTTCGTGTCCTGGTACTCGTCCACCTGCAAATAGCGCCAGCGCTTGCGTTCGACGGCGCGAACGTCCGCGTGCTCCGCGAGGAGCTTGAGAGCCTCGAGCAAAAGGTCGTCGAAATCGAGCGCGCGGCTGCGTCGCAGCCACTTCTGGTAACCGATGTAGGCGCGACCGACGAGCTCGTCCATGTCGTCGCCCGCCGTTTCGAGGAACGCCTCGGGAGTGATCAGGCGGTTTTTCAACAGGCCGATCTTGCCAGCGAGGTCCCGCGGCCGAATCGTGGTTTCGGGGACACGCAGCTCGCGCAACACCTGCTTCAGGCCCGACTGCTGGTCCGCTTCGTCGGCGAGCGCAAACCGTTCGCCCAAGCCCAGTCGCGCGGAGTGTTCGCGCAGCAGGGCCAGGCAGTAGCTGTGGAACGTGCCGATCGTGAACAGGCCCGCGGCTTCCTTGCCGACGATGTCCTCGACGCGCTCCTGCATCTCGCGCGCCGCCTTGTTCGTAAACGTGACACACAGGACGTTCTCGGGCCGCACACCCAAGGTCAGAAGGTGCGCCGCTCGCACCGTCACGACGCGCGTTTTTCCACTGCCCGCGCCCGCGAGCACGAGGACCGGTCCCTCGGTCGTGCCGACGGCCTCGCGCTGCTCGGGATTCAGGCCCTCGATCAGGAACTCAATCCGTTCCTTCAGCAGTCGTTGGGCGAGCATGGCGTGGAGGTCGCGGCGGTTGCGCCCTATCCTACGCGTTATCCGCCGCCGGTCCCCACACGTCCCCACGAACATGGCCGACCAACTGCTCCCCGCCGTCGAAGTCATCCCCAACACCTCCGTCCGCTGCGCCGTGGTGTGGTTGCACGGCCTCGGGGCCGATGGCCACGACTTTGAGCCGATCGTTCCGGAACTCGGTGTGAAGGATCTGGGTGTGCGCTTCGTCTTTCCGCACGCGCCGGTGCGTCCCGTCACGCTCAACGGCGGCATGCCGATGCGCGCGTGGTACGACATCACCGGCCTCGACCTCAACCGACGCGAGGACGAGGACGGTGTGCTCGATTCCACGGCGCGGGTGCGCGCGTTGATCGAGCGCGAAATGGAGCGCGGCATACCGGCCGAGCGAATCGTGCTGGCGGGCTTCAGCCAGGGCGGAGCGATCGCGCTCCACCTCGGACTGCGGTTCGATGCGCGGCTCGCAGGAGTGATTGCGCTCTCGACGTGGCTGCCCCGCGCCGCGCACCTTGAGAAGGAAGCGGCGCCGGCCAACCGCCCCACGCCGTTCTTGCTGTGCCATGGCAGCGCGGATCCGATGGTTCCGGTGGAACGCGGCCGGGCGGCGCGACTCGAACTCGAGCGCCACGGCTACGACGTGGTGTGGCACGAGTACCCGATGCAACACCAGGTGTGCCCCGCGGAGATCCGCGCGATCGGCGGATTCCTGCGGCAAGTGCTCGCCTGAACGGCGCGCGGACCGCACCCCTATTGAAGGTGCGGTCCGCGGCGGACGGAAGGAGCGGCGGCGCGAAGCTCAACCGATCGGGCGGAAGCGCGCGGGCGTGCGCTCAGGGCCCAAGGTCAAAGCTTGCGTTCCTTGTGGTCGGTGTGGTGCCGGCAGAAGGGGCAGTACTTCTTCTTCTCGAGCTTGTACGCCGCTTTCTGGCGTTTGTGCGTCGTGTAGTTCCGGTTCTTGCACTCGTTGCAGACGAGGAAGATGAAGCGCTCTTTGATCTTCACGGGATTTGCGGCCCTTTGGGCGAACGGGGCGGGGGCGAACGGGGCGGTCGGGGGCGAAGGGGAGGACGGCGGTCAGGACGATGTCTTGGCTTTGCGGACGGCCTTGACCAGCGGGAAGCGCAGCACTTTGCCGCCGCGCGCGAGTTCGAGGAACCCCGTCTTGATGACCTTGGTCGACACCCGCAGACGCTCAACGGTGCCGTCGGGCATCACGACGCGGATCTTTTGGATGTTCGGCTTGAAGGTGCGCTTCGTGTGGCCGGTGGTCTTGATACCGACGCCGCCCTTCGACTTGGCCAAACCGCGGCGGGCGATGGAGCCGCCGAAGCGCGTTTTCCGACCGGTGACTTCGCAGACGCGGGACATGGCTTTCTTGGGCGGCCCGCGTGTGCGGCGCCGCGTGGGGCTTGGGGTATGCGGTCGATCCCGGAGGCGCCTCGTCCAGCGCACGCTGGACCGGTCAGGCCGCGGCGGGCCCCGGGGATTCCGAAGGGGAGGGGGGAAGAAGATAGCAGGGCGGCGCCGCGGCGGGAAGCCTCGGGCCGCAGCACAAAGCCCCATGAGCACGCTTTGCGTAAAAGGCTACGCGGAAAAGGCCTCGAGCCGCTCCAGCGCGCCGCTGGGGGCCTCGAGCTCCCCCACTTCAATAGCTTTTGCCCGCCTAATCCCGTTGTCGCGGTCCATGCGGACGAGGAAACGGTCGACGGCCGGGAAGCGGTCCGCGTAGTCGAACCAGCGCCGCGCCCAGCGGCCGATCGCCACGAAGTAAGCGTCGAGGATCGTTCGGCGCCCCAACAGGAAGTGGTTGAGCTCCTCGAGGTGGGTGTTGACGAACTTCAGGTGCTCGGCGACACGCTCCTTCGCCGTTTCGACGAGGACGGGGTGCAACTTCTCGTCGGGTGCGTACTTGCCGGTCTTAAAGATCGGGTAGTGGGCGACGTGAAAGCCCGAGTCCAGGTAGCTCAGCCACTGATTCAAGAGCGCGCGCTCGCTCGTCCCGGCGGGCGGCGCGAGCTCGAGCTGCGGGTTGGTGTCCGCAAGATGCGCGAGCAGGGCATTGTTCTCGTAGACGACAACGTCGCCAAAGCGCATGACCGGCACCGTGCCGTGCGGGCTCATCGCGCGGAATGCGGGCAGCGTCGTTTGGTCCTTTTCGACCCGCACCAGGCGATAGGGTTGTCCGATCCACTCGAGCACGATGATCTCGGACAGGGCGCATGTCCCGGGCCGGAAGTAAAGCGTGGCTTCCATGCCCGCGATGGTAACCGCCGCTGCGGCCACTCGGATGCCGCGGCGCGCACGGCCACGCGCGACTGGCCGGCCCGCGCGGGTCTCACCCGGAGCGGATCACGCGGTTCGACATCGCGCGCGCGATCCACGCAGCACCCGCCGAATGGGTCGCGCGTGGCTGCGGGACAGGGTCGGATTCGAGCTGGGCTGAATGCAAACCGCTCACCCGGCGCTCTTGGCACCGGATGGGCGGTCGGAATCCCGTGCGGATGCCTGCGATCAGGGCAGGATCTTCGTGCGCAGTCCGTTGGACAGGACGACGAAGAACGGGCTCGCGGCGTCGAAGGCAAACACCTGGGTGAAGAGGTCCAGGCCGGCCAGCGAAGGCACCGAGGGGATCGGGAGCCCCACCGCGAAGCTGCCCGCGCCGGGTGCGCCCGGCGCGCCACCCGCAACCGCGCTGAGCGCCAGCACTGTGGGTTCGCCCGTCCCAAGGACACCGCCCGCAAGGGGCAGGCCGAGGTTCGAGAGGCCCAGGTGCAAGATCAGCGGCGCTCCGCCGACCAGTCGGTCCACTTCAAGCACCCAACCGCCGTTGCCCAGTTGGGCCAGCGGGCCCGACGGGAAGTGGCGCGGGGTGAACGCGCCCGCTCCGACGCTGGCTCCACCAAGGTCGATGTACGGCGACGCGCCGAACAGCTCCCATGCGGAGCTGCCGAGGGTCGCGATCAAGAGCCCGCCGGTCGAGCGATCAAGGTCGAGCCCCGCGGCGAGCACACCCGCGGGCGACGCCGTGAACGCGTTCGCGAAGTTCGAGCCGCCGTCTGTCGTGACGCGCACACGGCCGTCGCCGTTGCTGAACCAGAACAGGCCCGGGATCGACGGGTGGAAAGCGATGTCGGAGCGCTCGTTCGAACTCTCGACCAGGGTGCTCCAGGTGACACCGCCGTCGAGCGAACGCTGCAGGCCGGCTCCATCGTCCGCGCCGTAGAACACACCCGGCTGCACCGGATCTGCAAGCAACATCCACGGTGTGCCCCCGATGCTCCAACCGGGCAGCACACTCCAGGTGAGCCCGCCGTCCGAGGATTCGCGGATGTTGCCCGTCAGGCCCTGGAGCGCGAGCACGCGGCCCGCCGTGAACGGGTCGTAGGCGATCGCCGTCGTCGCCCAGCCCGCGGATCCCGCGACGGGAATCCACGCAGCGCCAAGGTCCGTGCTGCGCGCGAGGCCCGGTTGGCCGAAGTCCGCGGGGTACATGCCCGCGAGCATTTGAGTGGAGCCGATCGGATCGAGCGCGAGCCCGCGAACCTGGCCCGCGCCGAAGGACTCGAGCGGCGTTTGGATCGTGGCGCCGTTGTTGGTCGCGATGCGCACCGTCGCGTTGTCGAAGAACGCGCCCACCCCGCCGAGGATCCAGCGGTCGGGATTGTTGGGGTCGACGACCACCTTGTTGGTGTGCGCGCCGAAGTCGAACACCCAGCCCGTGGGCTGCATGGGCGCGAACGGACCGGCGCTCGCAAAAACTCCGCGGTTGTTCGTGGCGAGGCGCTTGCCCCCGGGAGCGGCTATCGCCGCGTCGAACATACTCACGCTGGGCACGCCGATCAGCACCCACGGGGGAACACCGCCCGTCGCGCGGAAGAAGCCGTCCTCCGTCGAGAGGTACTGGGTGCCGTTGGAACCAAACGCGAGGTCGGTGACGATCGGCTGGCTCGGGGGCAGGCCCTGGCTCGCGAAGGTCCACGACGCGCCCTGGTTGTCGGTGATGTAGAGACGATCGAGCAGACCGGCCCACAACCGGCCCGGGATGAACGTGTCCCACTCGAAAAACTCGATCGAAGAGGAAGTGCCGAGCAGCGTGTCGCTCCAGGTGAGGCCGCCGTTTGTGCTTTTTTTGATGCGGCCCTGGAGGCCACCGGCGAACACGGTGTTGGCGTCGCCCGGCGCAACGGCTACACCCTTCAGCCAGGTCGTGGCGGCGCCCGCGGCGTTGAAGGTCGCGCCGGCATCGGTGCTGACCCGCAGGCCGTTGAACGACGCCAGGTAGGCGCGCGTCGGATCGCTGGGTGCGAAAACCAACTGGCCCAGGCTCGATCCGTTGAACACGAGCGACCAGCTCGCGGCGTCGTCGTCCGAGCGCCAAACTTCGGCATTCGTGCTCGCGAGCCACACGTCGCCGCCCGGCTGGACCGCGGCCCAACGCAGGTCGTTTGTCGCGGGCACCAGGCTCTGCGTCCAGTTGAAGCCGCCGTCGGTCGAGCGGTACACACCCGTGCCAGCGAGCGCGATGAGCTCGCCGATGTCATTGGGGTTGCGCAGGAACCGCGCGACGAACAGGCCGAATCCGACCGGCAGGCCGACGGGTTGGAAGCTGGCGAAAGCGTTGCCACCGTTCGTCGATCGCAGGAGGCCGTCCTGCCAGGTCGAGACGAGCAGCGTCTGGGGCGCGACGGGGTCCACGTCGACGGCGAGCAGGTTGCCGCCGAACGGGCCGAGGCTGATGGGGGTTCCGAGCTGAGCCACCGCGGGTGTCGCGAAGAGCGCCAGCGCGGCGAGGCCAAGGAGGGCTTTCATGGGGTCCTTTCGGGGATTGGGGATGGGATCGAAGTTTAGGCCGTTGAATCGGGTCCAGCGGTCGCGGGAGACACACGAAGTGCATCCCCCGACGGCGGCTCGCAACCCTAACGCAGCGATACCTGGAAATTTCCAGGAAACTTCCATAGGATTCCCATACCCCGCTGCAGCGCCGGACGCGGGCTGGGCCGCCGGTCGCTTCGACTTGGCACACTGCCTCGCCCCCCCCCCGCGCCCACCATGACCCCGCTCGATCCCGCCGTATCGCCGTCCGCGCTTGAGACTCCGCCCGCGCTCGAGACGCGGCTCGCCGACGTAGGGCGAGCGCTGGAGACCCAACTTTCGGCCCTCCTCGCGCATCTCCCCGCCGCCCAGGGTGGCCCCCAGCGGCTGGCAGAGGGACTCGGGCTGGACAAAGTGCTGACGAGCCGCCTGCTCAAGGCGCTGCGCTCGGGCGACCCGTACCTCGTCCTGCACCACCTGCCGGGCCCCGTCCCCCTCGCGCGGCTCGTGCGCGCCGCGCGGAATCAAGGTGCGCCCCTTGAGCGTGTTGCCGCGGCCGAGGCCGCCGTCGACGGGTTCGCGGAGCTGATCCGCTCCCAACTCGGCGACCGGGGTTACCTCGACGCCATCCTCGCGGCCTACGTGCCCGAAGCGCGGCGCGAGGCGGAGCTGCGCTCCAAACAAACGGCATGGCGCGCGCTGAGCCAGATCAAGGGCGTGACCGCGGAGCTCAACCTGTCCACGGTACTCCTGCACCCGTCGGACGACGGGTTGCACGTCGACATCGTGTGGGTGTTCGGCCTCCTCGGCCTGCGCCGTCTGCGACCGGGCGCGCCGATCCAGTTTGCGACGCGGCGTTTTTCCACCGAAGCCAACGCCCGCCGCCCTTCGACTCTGGAGGGCAAACCGGTTTCCGACCTCGAAAGCCTGCGGCTCGACGATTTTTGTACAGCCCGGCCGGCGCGGCTCGACGTGCAGCAATCGGGTGAGGTGGTGCATTACCTTTTGGGCGGCGACGAGTTCGGGCCCGGATCGGAGGTCGACCTGATCCTCGCGGAGGCGAACTTCCGCGAGATCCAGCGCTTTGTGCCGCCGGAGCTCGGCCGACGTGGATACGTCTTCAGCGAGATCTCCACCCCAGCCCGCGGTCTGGTGTTCGACGTGCTCGTGCACACGGAGGTGTACCCGGGTGCGGAGCCGGAGCTTGCGATCTACGACACCGCGCTCAACGGCGTCGCGGACGTCAACGACCGCTCGCGGGACGTCGACCGCTTGGACCTGCTCGAAATGATCACGCACCTGGGCACGGGTCCCGCGCGCCTGCGCGCGGCGGGCGCTCCGCGCTACGCCGACCTCTTGCGCCACGTGTTCGCGCGCACGGGATGGGACGCGAGCCGCTTCCGCGGATACCGCGTTCGGATCGACTACCCGCTCTACGGATCCCAGGTGGCGCTGTCTTTCGCCCCGCCGGCACCACCTCCGGCTCCGGCCTGAGTGGACTCGCCGGGGCTGCGCGCGGTGCGGGCGCAAGCGAGGGCTCTGCGGCACCCATCAACCAGCGACCGAAGCGACGCGTGGTGCTCGGGTCGCCCTGGGAGAACGCAGTGAACAGATGAGCCCGCTGCTCAACCCCGATGCCGATGCCGGTGTCTTCGATTTCCACACGCAGTTGTTCGGCCAAAACGTCGTATTCAAGCCGCACGTCGACGCGGCCCTCCAGCGTGAACTTGATCGCGTTGCCGAGCAGGTTGACAAGGATCTGCCGCAGGCGGAGCGCGTCGGAGC